>MDTB01196805.1_pt1 | contig 29923 bp, 27 predicted proteins | sample 811161 | NCBI WGS metagenome assembly MDTB01 (sample SAMN05326650, study PRJNA326480) | marine metagenome | isolation source: seawater | place: Mediterranean Sea | collected 2009 | reverse complement strand
TTCGACGATGTATTGAATAATAGGTTTATTAAGCACTGGAAGCATTTCTTTCGGAATTGCCTTTGTCGCTGGAAGCATTCTTGTACCTAAGCCAGCTACAGGAATTACTACTTTATTAATTTTTTTCATATGCTTTGGAAATAAGTTATTTTTTTTTAAAGTTTAATTCTTTTCAATATAGTGTATCTGCATTAATTCTCAGAGCTAGAAGTTTCAGCTAATCTGCATGTTACGTTTAAGCTGAAACTTTTTGAACAACTGCCGTAATTTGAATAGTCCTCGACACGATAACAGTAATCGGCTACCCATCAAACCATTTTGGGCAAGCGATCGGCTCAATTCATCAGTTATAACAGAATAACTTTTAAACCCGGAGGTGCTTGCACCACCTAATGCCATAGCGACAGTAAATTTATTAATTATTTTGTAATTAAAATTGTTCTTCATGAAAACCCTTACAAAAAATTCAAAATCACCTGCTATTAAAAATGACTCATCAAAATTTCCTACCTTTTTATATACATTTTGACTTATAAAGGATCCTGGATGTGGTGGCATTAATCCTAGATACATTTTCCATGACTGAAATCCAACCGCAGAAAATGTCCTAGTGATATTGAATGATTGACTAGAAATAAAACGGACGCCTGACAATAAAATATCAAGATTAGAGTCTCTACTGAATTCACGACTGATATCTGACAATATTTGGCTAGAAACGAAATAATCATCAGAATTTAAAAATCCAATTACATCGCCCGTTGCTAGTTTTAAACCTTTGTTGAATGCATCATATATTCCCGTGTCTGATTCTGATTGAAGCACATCAATCGAATCTCCAAAAGATTTAATTATGTCAATTGTTTCGTCTGAAGAGTTACCATCTATCACAATATATTCGACATTCTGATAGTCCTGTGAAATGACAGATTCAATAGTTCTTGATATTGTTTTTTCACTGTTAAAGCAAATTGTTATTATCGAAATTTTCACAATTTATAATGAACTCATTTAGGTAAATACACCAACAAATGCCTTCTATTTTGTAACTAGAACATTTCCCATCACCAAAATATCCATATTCGTCCTAGCAAAACAAGCTAAAGCCTCATCAGGTGAGTTCACGATTGGCTCATTTTCATTAAAAGAGGTATTGAGTAAGATTGGCACTCCAGTTTTCTTATAAAATGCATGTATCAGGCTGTAATATCTTAGATTAGTCTCTTTTGACACCGTGTGCAATCGACCTGAACCATCAACATGAGTTACTGCTTTTAAAATTGATCTTTTAGAGTGTTTAATTTTCAATACTCTCTCCATAAATGGAGAACCGAGTGACTGTTCAAAGTATTCTGACACATGCTCTTCCAAAATTGACGGTGCAAATGGTCTGAATTTTTCCCGTCTTTTAATCTTGAGATTTAAAAGCTCTTTTGCATCTTCCCTAGTTGGGTCTGCAATAATGCTTCGATTGCCTAATGCACGAGGCCCAAACTCTGCCCTGCCTTGAAACCATCCAACAACTCCACCATTAATGATGTTATCCACAACAAGGTTATCCAGAGTAGCTTGATCATAGATTTGAAATTTAAATTGAGTATTATCTAAAGCTAGTAACACTTCTTTCTCTGTAAACTGACTACCAAAATAACTATGCTGCATCGAAGATTGTCTGGGATTTCCAAGTATATGATGATAAAACCATAGAGCGCCGCCAATGGCTGTACCCGCATCATGTCCTGCGGGAGCTACATATAGATTTTTAAAACTGGTATTTGATAAAAGCTTACCATTTGCTACTGAATTTTGGGCGCAACCCCCAGCTATACATATGTCTGTTAATCCAGTACGAGCATGAAGGGCTTCTGCCACATGAAAAATCACTTCTTCAGCTACTGTTTGTACCGCTGCAGCTAAATCCTTATGAAACTGGCTAACACTCTCATCCGAGCCTCTTCTTGGCGGACCAAAAATGTCAACCATGTGCTGAGAATATATGGCTTCAATGTCCGGTGAGCCTCCTTCCCAAGTCATTGCAACGCCTTCTTTTGAGTGCACAAAATAATCTAGATTTAACTCAAACAATCCATCATCTTTAAAAACCACCACATCTCTTACTTTTTCAAGAATTATGGGATTTTTATCTCCATAAGGTGCAAGGCCCATGACTTTATATTCATCGCCGTAATAAGGAAATCCTAAAAATTGTGTAAATGCAGTATAAAAAATTCCTAAAGAATGTGGGAAATTAACCTGATTTAGAACTCTAATTTTATTATGTGATCCAACTCCGGTCATTGTTGAACAAAAATCACCAAATCCATCAATCGACATTACTGCTGCCTCTTCAAAAGAACTTGCAAAAAAAGCACTTGCTAGATGAGTTCTATGATGCTCTAACTGATGGACCTCAGCTTTTATATCTCTGACTTGAACATCAAACTCCTTTGCCAGTATTGATTTGATCGAGTCTATCTTTCCATAATTTAAAAGTCGGTCGAGAACTGCGCTAATCGAAAATTTATTTTTTAATGTGTGGCTAATCTTTTTAACCAAATTTGCTCTAGGGTCTCTCGATAACGTTATATAATCAACATCCTCGATTGATATATTACATTCTTCTAAACAGAATTTTATTGCTTCTGAGGGAAATCCGGCCCAATGTTTTACTCGACGCAACCGTTCTTCTTCTATTGCTGCCACCATCTCGCCGTTAAAAAAAATACAAGCCGAACTGTCCCCATGGTAAGCATTCAGTCCTAATATATACATTATTGCCTCATTGTTAAAAAGAAATCAAAATTGGAAATAAATGAATGGCATATTATCATCCATAAATACGATAATTAAAATCACCATTATCGCATTTGTAAGAGAAATAGTGATTGAACGGAAACCGCTGTAAAAGAGCAATGACTTGTTATTTAACTTGGTCCAATAATAGCTTAAGTAAAAGCCACATAATAAAGTTGCAGCTATGAGGTAATAATTTTCTTTTAGTCCTAAATAGAAATATCTATTGATATCAAAAAAAGCTTGATAAAGAGTGATTGAATCATGCAAAGACTCAGATCTGAAGAAAATCCAACTCAGCATTATTAAATAAAGAGTACAAAAATGCCAACACATATCTATTATGTTTAGCTTCGAGGAAAGAAAATTCAGGATGTAAAAAACTCGAAAGACAGAAATTAAAACTGCATGATACAGACCCCACGCAACAAATGTCCAGTTTGCCCCGTGCCATAATCCCATTATTGCCCAACTAAGAAATAAAGGAACAAAAGCAGATGAACTGATATCCATTCCTGACTTCGATCCAGATTTTATGGATTTTGAGACAGCTGTTAATGAGCTATAAAGGTAATCTCTTATCCAACTAGATAAAGAAATATGCCATCTTAGCCAGAAATCACGCGGTGTTTTTGCTATATACGGAAAATTAAAATTTTCAGGGAATCTAATCCCTAGTAGTAACGCCGAGCCTATTGCAATTGAAGAATACCCAGCAAAATCAAAATAGATTTGAAATCCAAATAAAAATGCTAGTGTAGATATGTCGATCACTGAAAAAGATGATAGTGGCAGTTCGAATAATTCATCTACAACTGTTCCAATAGAGTCAGCCAAAACAACTTTTAAAAACAGACCTGTTATTATTCGCCTAATTCCAAGAACAAAATCATCAAATATTGGTGAAGGCGGACTGGATTTTATCTGAGGTATAACATCAGAAGCCCTTAATATTGGTCCGGCAACAAGTTGTGGAAAAAATGTAACATAAGAAATAAATGTAAAAATATTCTTCTCGGCGACTTTTTCTTTTCGGTATACATCAACCGTATAGCTAATCGTTTGAAAAGTATAAAAGCTTATACCGATGGGAAGAATTATATTTTTTAGAAAAGGATCAATTATAAATCCAAAAAAGGAACCGATACCAATTAAGTTATCTTGAATAAAAATCGAATACTTAAAGAAAATAAGCAGTCCTAAGTTAATGAAGATACTTATCGCGAGAATGATTTTTTTTGTTTTCGTGTTTTTGGATTTTTCGATAAATTTAGCAAGCAGGAAGTCTGAGATACTAGAAAATAGAATTAATGGAACAAACAAAAAACTCCAAAAACCATAGAAAATTAAACTACCAAAAGATATCAAATACTTCCTTCTGGAAAAATCAATATTCCAAAATATGCTGACAAAAATTGTCAGAAAAATAAGGTAGGTTATTGAATTAAAAATCATTCTTTATAAACTCTTCAACTTTATCGGAAAGAATAATATGTCCCGGTCCTTGAAAATGCATAAAATCAATCTCAGTTGATGAGTTTAAGCCTGTTGATGCCTTGTATCCCCAAAGTGAATTATTAACAATGCTTTCAAAATTTGCATATTGAGCAAAAGAAAATTTATTTACAGAGCGCCTTGTTTCCTCTTTGAATTCCATATAATCGTCAATATCGTAAGGGAGTTTATTATCAGATCTGATAGGGGCAATATAAACTAAGCTGGGTATTTGCGACCTTTCCAAAGTCTCCATTATTTCATTGAGTGCTTGGAGATTATTAATATAAGGACCCAAAAGTTTCTTACGCACTGTAGACGGGTCAATCCCCAATAAAAAATTCCGAATTTTATACATTATTGAATAAAGCTCTGCCTTGATCCTTGAGCGCTCATCCCAAACGGGCAGAAAACCTGATATGGCCTCGTTTAAAAACTTTTCGGTGCTTCTTCTTAATTCATTCGGATGTAATATATTCTCAGATTGGTCTCGGGAAATATTATCTTCTGGAAGTAAATCGTTTCTCACGCTGCCTTCTCTTGTATCATCATATACCAAGGGTAGGATCAGATATCCAATGTCTGACTTGCTAAGAACATAATCAAGTATTTTCTGATGCTCAAGTAAAGATGCATTTGGCTGCGAAAGTCCAATTACGTTTAAGCCTTGGCTCTTGTATTTCTCATAGAGCTCACCCACAGCTGTTTTATCTATTCCGTTTCGTATTTGATTGATTGCATGTAGCTGAGAATTTCCAAGCCATAAAATATCAATAGTCCTGTCGTCAATACAGCTCAAAATATCATTACCCATCTCGCAGTGAACTTTTTTGCCAGCATCACTATGGAATAAGCTTGTAGTTTCTTTATTTAGCGCTAAATCAGAAAAGGTTTTGTCGACTAAACTTTCTGTAAGCAACATAACTACAAAAATCCCGCACAATATTGGAATAAAGGCATATTTAAATAAGCCATATCCTATTCCCATAAAATTCCTCCTTTGATTTATATTTTAAGAATATTTTGATAATTTTTCGCCATTAATTTTGCGACGGCATTGCTTTGAAATTCAAGTGCGACAGATTCTCCCCTTTTACCCATTGATGCAAGATCTGCTTTGCTTGTATTTGTAATTTCTCTTATGGCTGATACCAATGCTTCTTGGGTGGCATCTATATACCAACCACAGTTATGAGTTGTGATAGATTCCCACGGTGTTCCGTTAGTGGCTACAACAGGAATACCGCAGGCCAGCGACTCAGCGATCACCATACCAAAATTTTCTGAATACGAAGGTAGAACCACGACATCAGCTTCTGCAAATAGTTCTAATTTTTCCTCTGAGTTCTCTTCTACTGGACCGACATATACAATGTTTGACTGCATGCCTGCCTCAATTACGGAGTCCATTATAGAATCTATGATTCCTAGTTCATCTGGTCCGGCGATGACTAATTTCCAATCTTTAGGATTAGCTTTAATAAAACAGTTAACCAAATGATCAATCCTTTTAATTGGATTTATGCGCCCCAAAAAAAGCATAACGTTAGTTCGAGTTTTTTCTTTATTTTTTTTTAATCTTCGGACAGATGAAGTATCAAATCTCAGTGGATTTGGCACAATCTCAACATTTGAATTTTTTATGTTTTTGAGAATATCAGACCTTTCATGATTAGATGAGGCTACAAAAAGTTTAACTTTACGAAATAAAAAAATACGATAGAAAGTCATTCCCAATTTTTTTTTCCAAGCTTTATAGCTCAGCGCCCAGTCAGACAAAGTGCCTCTTGGGCTCACTACAATTGGTATATTGTGAACTATACTAAAAATGAAATACCAAATAAGCGTTTGCGGCCACAGACTATTCACATGAACAATGTCTGGCTGGTAACCAGGCCTGGCTCTCCATAAGAATTTTATGTGTGAAATACCTAAGAACTTAGATAAATTACTGTAATCTTTCAGAAAAATTTGATTGACGAATCTATCTGCGCTAATTTTAATCGGGCGCTTGGAGATTGAGGATATTATTGTTACTTCAATGCCGTCAATCATTGAGAGTCCTTCAGCCAATCCCGAAATTGACCTTGGGGGGCCTCCACTAGATTCATCGATATTATCAGCTACCAGCCATATTTTCATCGCCATTTGTTATCAAATTAAGTAGATATTAGTCAACTACAAATTTCATGCTTGATTAATTTTCTTTGAGGGGATCAATGAGGCAATGATAAACAAATATAGAGTAAAAGTAATTAGCCCAGAAAAATGTACTAAGATTGCTTCACTTGGATTAACAAATCCATATACAACAAAGCACAAGGCAAATAACATCGGTTTAGAGATCGCATTTCGATTAATAAAAAGCATTAATAGAGAAGAACAAATCAAACTTAGCCAAAATAAGACACCGATAATCCCTACCTCATAGTAGGTGGCTACCAAATGAAACGTATCGCGTGAGAGAACACCATAAGTATCTTTATTTATTAAATCAAGTGAGCCAATTCCCAAACCATAGAGGTAAGCACCTCGAGCAGATACCTCGTTAATTAGGTACATCATCAGTTCATACCTGCCTGAGGAACCTCGCTCAGAAATATAATCAATATATGAACCTACCCCGAGGGTATCTATATAAATATAAAGACCGTTCAAGGCTAGAGCTCCAAAACCTATAAGTAACAAAAGATATTTTTTAGCTCTCAGAATGAGGTACGCTGCAGTCGGCAAAAGTAACAATAAAAAAGGATTTCGCGTCCATGTTGAAAAAATTAGTAAAATAGATACAAAAAATCCTACCGCCGCAATTATGCGCCTAGTTTTTGCTTCAGAAAAGATTAAAGACCATAAACAAAAAAAAGCTGTATATCCAAGCTGGCGTCCAGCATTAGCTCGATGACCCTCTGGTCCAACAAAAAATAAATCTGCACCATAAAAGCCCTCCATAAAAAACTTGTCATAATTAGCTATACAAAAAGAGAGATAAACTAGTCCTGCAATCTATCCATGTTTCATTACATTCTCAATAAGATTTGTTTTTCCTAAAACCCCTACAATTATTAATGCTGCAAAGGTTACAGAAGAAAACCCGAGAACCTGTTCAAATCCATTAACAGGATTCAAAGAGTATAGGCAAGAGAATAAATACCAAACACTAAGCAAGCCAAAGAACGACGAAAAACCCTTGTTAAGCCTTACCGGTCCGGTAATGACCGACCCTACTATCAAAATGGCACTTAAAGAATATATTATTGGAAATGAACTTTTTAGTAAAATTCGGTTAAGAACATCAATATAGAAGTATGATGCCAACATGAAAGAAATAAATTGGAATTGAAGACTGTTTTTTTGGGCCATTAAATTAAGATGACAGTTCTTTATATTTTTTTATCATAGTTGCTCGTATTTTTTCGATATCAATATCAAGAGGAACATGATTAACTGCATAATTCATTGCTAACACGGCCTGTTCCAAATTCATTTCGGACCCGTTTAAAATTTTCGCTCCTGCTGCTTTTGCGTTTTTAAGAAGCAAGGTTGCTTCTGGAGTATAGTTAACATCAAAGACAGTCGCATTTGAAGGTAAGTATCCAAGCTCATCAATAGTAAATGGTGACTCAGAAATTAATTCTCCTGTTCCGGCAGACGTACAATTGACGATGACTTCAGTTTCTCTAAGTTGAAGGCTTCTTTTTTCCCATTCAATCCACTGCGCCCCGATACTAGAAGCTAATATTTTAGCCTTGGAATCTGTCCTATTACATATAATTATATTCTCATTTAAACACTCAGCGAGCCAATAACTAGTAACTGCTCTAGCTGTTCCTCCAGCACCTAAAATAAGCGTCTTCCTATCTATCGCGTCAAAGTTTTTTTTAAACGACTGAATAGCACCTTCACCATCAGTATTAGTACCAAAAAGTTTTCCATCTAACCTATACAAGCTATTTACTGCACCTATAGAAAGCGTCTCAAGAGTTTTATTTTCACCGAGCCATTCGAACACTCTCTCTTTGTAAGGAGCAGCGACACAACCTCCAATACAATTTGAGTCAACATTGAACTCATCTAGAAGTAATTCTAAATTATCATTGGCCACATCAAACGTTAGCATCCTTATATCTGATCCAATAGCAGAGAAAACGGCATTCCAGAGAAGCGGAGATCTTGCCCCCTCCGAAGGATTCACTCCAACAATGAACGCATATTTATTACTAAAATCAACGTCAATATCATTAGTCGTTAAACTATTAATTTTCTCAAGCAAAAGGCTATATCCTCCTTCCAATTGCCTTTGCTACTTCCTGCATAGCAACAATAACATCATCAAAATCAGAATAATTTAAAGGCTGTAATGGATCTACAGCAGCATTTTGAGGATCAGGATGGACTTCTAACATGACTCCATCAGCACCAGCAGCAACGCTTGCCAAAGACATAGATTTAACCCAAGGATTCCAAAATGTTGCATGAGAAGGATCTGTTACTACAGGCAAGTGCGTAAGCTCTTTTGCTGCGGGAATAACCTGAAGATCAAGAGAAAATCTTGATGTAGCGCGGTGCGTATGGGGGATTGAAACTCCCCTCTCACACAGGATTACCTTTTTATTTCCTTCAATCATTATATATTCCGCCGCACCAAGCCAGTCCCGCAAAGATGCTCCATAGTGTCGTTTTAACATAATAGGCTTCTGAGTCTCAGCGCACTCAGTCAAAAAAGGATAATTCTGCATATTTCTTGAACCAATCTGAATAATATCCGTAGATTGCGCAACTAAGTCTATCAAACGTTGATCCATCACTTCTGTTATTATGGGAATATTGTGGGACTTCCCTGCATTCACCATCCATTCCAATCCATCGTGTCTAGTTTCGTTATACTTGTCGCTCCTGTAAGGAAAACTTAACGGTTTGAAAGCACCTCCACGAAGAAAATGAGCCCCACTTTGTTTAACATTCTTGGCTATATCATCAATTAAAGACTCGCTTTCGACCATATTGGGGCCAGCAAATATAGGTACTAGATCTCCCCCAAATTCAATCCCTTTTATCGAAAACTTAGATTGATGTTCTTCGTTTTTTTTTGCAACTAATGGAAACTTCTCAAGTAGATCCTCAGGAGAAACATCCTTGCCTGGAAATTTGTTTGCAATTTTGCTCATTGTTTAACTCCTAATCTTGCAGATAATAAATTGTCGCTTACTGCAACCCAATTTTTCTGTTCATCACTTTTGTATAATGCATGAACTAGCTTTGTGGTTGCGATTGCATCTTCGGCAGTGATTGGCATTGTTTTGCCTTGGCCATTAATTACCGAAATCACCTCATTCAGAAGAGGACCGTGGCTCAATCCATAGCCAGTTGGTACAACTTGCGAATGCGTCTTAAATATATCTTCGTCCCCCTCCTCAACGTCAATAAAATCCCAAGTCTGAACTTCATTAAGAGCAATACCGCCAACAAGCGCAATGCCTTTCTCTCCTACTATAGATAGTGAAGCCTCATAATCTCTTGGTCGAGCTGCCGTTGTTGCCTCAATTGTACCGACAGCACCATTTTCAAACCTGACTAATGCCATCAACGTATCTTCAGCCTCTAATTTATTAAGACGTTTCGTTGCAATTGCATTGACAGATTTTATGGGGAAAAGCCAGTTGAGAGCATCTAAGTGATGAATAGCCTGTTGGTTTATGACCCCCCCATCATGCTGCCAGGTTCCATGCCAACCGTCCTCATAATAATCTTGAAATCTACACCATCTCAGCCTAACAGTAGCAGATACTATTTTACCAAATCGTTCCTTATCAACAGCCTGCCTCAGAGCTTGAACAGCCGGATTAAGTCTATTCTGAAAAGCTGCTCCATATAAAAGTCCCTTATTTTTGGCAAAAAGTGACAGTGACTCAGCTTCTACTGCGGTCATAGATATAGGCTTCTCAACTAAAACATTGCAGCCAAGCTCCAGTGCTAACTTAGAATGTAAATAGTGGAGACTCGATGGTGTCAGTACTAATACTAGATCGGGTTTTACCTTACTAAGCATTTCTTCAGCTGACAAAAAGGTCTGGCATGAAAACCTTTTGCTGTATATTTCAGTTTTCTTGATTACACAGTCAGCAACACCGATAATTTTAAAATTTTTTACGACGCCTGACTCAAACACTCTAAGATAATGCTCCGCCACCCTGCCACAACCCACAATACCGATGTTAGTAAAATGATTAGACATGAATCATACACCTTCCTTTCTTTGTAAAAATGCGACCATTAGGTTCCCTTTCCTATGAGATTGCCTATGTATTTGAGTTCTTCATCCGATCTTAACTGTAAAACACTCGCTACATCTGTGATTTCAATGTAATTAGCTTGAGAAATATCTAATTGGAATGCAGTCTGCATTGTAGAGGGTCTTGATAAGTGAAGCAGTCCCGAAAGAGCTATCTCTATACAATCAGCTTTATCATTAGTTTTTGAATTTACATCGGAGGCTTTCCCATTATGTTCGTTCATTAAAAGCCCTATGTTATGTCGACGCTCTTTTTTAGCTGCCACGACGATATCAAGGCCTTTTTGGATTGCAATATTTATGAAGTCATCGACCATTTTTGCAGATCTTAAAGGATATGTTTCATCAGCAACAATTACAAAATCAGGCATATCATAATTCCGCTGGATCACTTCCAATGCATTTTTTACAACATCTAATCGACCAAGGTAACTCTGAGATTTTGGCATTTCCTTGATTAATAATTCGAAGTCATATTCCTCAGCAAGTGAAAGCAGTTCTTTATGAGGGGTAACCAGAAATCTCTTGGACACTAAGGTTGAAGCACTGAGGGACTTCAGAGTCATTTCCAGTATCACTTTGCAATCTGCGTAGTCTAATTCAGGGTCAAATAAAACGAATTGATAGATCTCATAGTTTTCAGCCAAATCATAACCAGATATCTGATCCGCAGCGTGCATTTCATCGAGAATCAAGCCTATTTTTTCTGCCCTTTCCTCATTTCCATCGTGATGCAGACCATGCCAGTGATAAACGCTGGCAGAAGGCTCATACACAATCTGATAACCTTCATCGATTACTTTCTTTCCCCACAGTCTATCCTCAATGTTTGTAGCAAATTCATCAAAATTGTACTTATTCCAAATATCCTTTCTAAATGCACTATTGGCGTTATGAAAAAAAGGATCTTTATACTGCACACGTTTATCCAATCCAAAGGTGATGTAAAGATCTCTTTTATCTCTAGGGGAAGTGAAACTGAGTGGTTCTTGCCGTCCATAGACACCAGCCACATTGGGATCGCTAAGATTAAAAACAATATTTTCGAGCCATTTTTCGTTAGTTGGAATACAGTGGCCCGAAAGGCAAACAATTATTTCACCCTTAGATGATCTGATTCCATCATTGATAGCTTTTCCAGGAAAAAACTCGTCAATATGAATTATTTTTACATCGAATTTCTTGGTCTTGGCTAAAGTTGTATCGGTAGAATTGTTATCGACTATTATTACTTCAAAGTTTCTGTAGCTTTGCGAGAATACTGCATCCAAACAATGGCTAATCCATTTTTCTTCATTTTTAGTCCGAATGATTATCGATACTTTCAGTGAGTCATCCATTTACTTTTTCTTTTCCTCTCTTCTGATGGCGATTGCTGCCTCAGCCAACTGTAGGTCTTCAATCGTATGGATGTCAATATTACTAAAAGGATCCTTATTAATGAATATTTTAACATTGTTTCCTATCCTGCGCCCTTCTCTCCAAAAAGCGCTCCTTGATGCACAAGCAATACCAGTATCTTCTCTAACAATTGACTGCCTTATCTGCCTTGACGAATACGTGCTCATCCAATCGCGCACCCTCCTCCAAGAACCATCAGACTGTTCTTCCCAAAAATTTTTATGCGTGGCTGCACCCATAAAAGCACTGTCCAAAGATTCATCACTAATCAGAGCATCGACAACATCTTTTATGTAACTTGGCTTCCTAAAAACATCTGTTGGGGTTATAAAAACACAGATATTAAATGTTTTTCCCTTAATTCTTTCAGTTTCTAACAAAGCATGTCTAAGGGTGTCTTCAGTTGTAACTAGATCGCCCGCAAGCTCAGCGGGCCTAACAAATGGCACCTCAGCTCCATAAGAGAGAGCAATCTCAGCAATCTCGATATCATCGGTGGAGACTACGATAGTTCCAATAGCTTCAGATTTTTTAGCGTCCAAAATAGGCCTAGCTACCAGAGGTGCGCCATCAAGCTCTCTAGTATTTTTTCTGATGAGGCCTTTTGAACCTCCTCGAGCACATATCACACAAAGAACATCTTCGTAATTAAACATTGCCCTCTTCCGAATTATTAAGATTTATGAGACTTAAAAGTGACAAATCATCTGGAAATTTTATTTTATTTTTTCTTCTTACGGTTTCTAACAGATGCATGTAATCTCCATTAAGAAAAACAACAGGATCGATAAAAGTAAATCTATCATCATCCCTCAACTCATCCAAATAATGCATATCAAAATCAATAATCCAGATTGGAATATTTACAAAATGGAGATGATATAGAAGACTTGTCTTTAGCCCAATGACCGCTAACGTCTCTTTTACAATACTTAAATCTACTTTTTGATGAGTGGTTATACTTAACCATTCTTTTTCAGAGAACGCATACATCTCTCTAAAGATTTTGTCGTTGACTCCAGGCCTTAGTTTAATATGTAAATGGTAGCCATCACTGATCAATCGCTTTAAAACTTTAGTAAAAGCCTTGGTATCACAAAATGAGTCATATAAAACATATAAGTTTTGAGTATCAGAAAAGATATTCTCTTCCAGATCAACTTCATTCTGGTTAAAGATCTCTGGCGAGAATCCTACCTTTGTGTTTTGAATCTTAAACCGTGGATTGTTGCGGAGAAAAACATTTCTCCATAGTTCATCCCAAAAAATGACTTTGTCGTACCAAATAGGCTTCCCAAATTTGGATTCACAGTAACCAATTGACTTCTTATCAAAGACTCCGTGCTGAAGTCCAATCGTTTCTACATTGCAATTACTTAGTGCACGCAACAGAGGGAAGATAAATAATGTATCGTCCAATCCAACAAACTTTTTAATTCCTTTAGCCTTAAGTGCGAATTCATATGCACGCGACTCGAGACTCCAATTTTTTGAAATATGTGATAATAACTCTTCAAAAGGGATCTGACTTGACTGAGATGATGGATAGCTGTGGCGATTGATTGTTAGGAAAAAAAAATCTCTCCTAAAAAAGTTTCTACACTTGAAAGCAAATGAAGAAGGAAAAGTCCTGCTCACTCTTTGGCATTCTGATAAGTCAGCTAGTGCTTTTTTACTTCGATAGTCATTTAAAGAGTAGTCAAAAAATAGAATATCTGTTTTATTAAAAATGAATAAGTTATGTAAAAAACATATAAGAAATTCAACCTTTATAAACAATCTTCTGAATAACATCAGAGGAAGGTTTTTTGGCATTCTTCTGTCAGTCTCAATCAAGTTTCTTATGCGGACATTATTTTTATACCTAAATCTGATGCTTTCGCCGGAGACTTTTTCCAGAAACTTGGAGTAAAATGATTTAGGGATTATCAATTTTTGAAAAATAAAGTACTGAAGCTCAGGCAACCAATTACAAATATCTTCATTTTCCCGCAGTTGATCTGCGTACTGATCGCAATAATTATCATATAGCTTAATAGCCTTACTAATTGAATAATCTGGACTAAACGAGGAGCGACCATCGGTCGAAGAAAAAATTAATACTCCGTCTTTTCGTTCATATAAATCAGCCATTTTCATAAAGTGCTTCTAATATTTGTTGTGCTCTGCGGTCATAAGTGTGATTTTCACTAGTGACTCGGTAAAGACCATTCTTTGCAATTTGGTCTCTCATATCTATATTCTTTAAATAAAACTGAGCTTTTTCAAGTAACTCTTCATCAGAATCAAAAAACTCCGCCTCTTTTCCTTCTTTAAAAAAAGATAAATGCTCAGAGGATCTCTCTGCTAATAAAAAACCACCACATGCAGGAATTTCCATTGTCCTTCCTGTATGCAAATCCCTGTTAACTTTACGAAGAAAGCCTAGGGATATTTTGGACTGTGATATAGCTCCAGCATAATCCTCGGCTGCTAGGATTTTATTCTTGATCACTAAGCCTTTCCTAGATTTCACATGCGCCCAACCAGGACCAAAAATCGTTACACAGAGCCCATGCTTAACTAAAAAATTAATGCTTGCAAAACGTTCTTCTTCAAAATGCCCAATGAATATCACATCATATAGGAACCGTGGCTCTCCATCGGAAATAATCTTTGGTATATGAATGTCTGGGTCATAAGCCTTTGGCAAGACCAATACTCGATTTGCCCCTAAAGCTGGAAGCTCATCCATATTCGCATTAAAGGTTTTTTGTGTTACGACTAGATCATAATATTTCAGTCCTTTCTTATAATAAACTGACTGATTACTTTTATTCAGCATATCATCATCAGACCATGATACGAGTTTCACTTTTTTTCTTTTTAAGGCTTTCAAAACAGAGGGTTTGATGTGCAATCCCTTTATAATTAAAACAAGTTGATATTCAGCAGATTTGGCAACATCTCTCAATATAGCGTTGTGTTTTTTTGGATCAGTTGGAAACCCAATTCTCCTCATTAGTCGGGAGTATAAACTTGAGCGCCCTGACCATAATTCACCTTGATCATTCTGGCTTTTCTTACACTCATCCACGTTCCTAACAAATCCATTTAAAATAAAATTACTTGAGTTTCCTTTTTGGAAATCGCCAACAATTAACATCTTTATTTTATACATACAAATATTTCTTATCGCTTCAAAACTCCTGGGACTGGTAACTTCAGCACATGATCAAGGACATAAGCTATTGCAAATACTAATTTCTTCAATCTCTTCTTTACGCCTGAGCTTGCAACGGTTGTGGAGGTCGAAATTAGATCCTTTGAGCTTTTGACTGACTTGCGTTTTCTCCGTGTAATTTTTGTTAATAAAGACTGAAGCGATTCTGTTAGCACTACCCCCCAGTGATTATAAGCACAAACATCTTTAACCTGCATCCCACCAGCCTTCAAAAAATATTTCCAATCTTCAGAAGAAATATTTGTTCTAATATAGCTATCATTTTCTTCCTTTAGATCACCATATATGTTTTCTAACACTAGAAGATATCCACCGGGCTTCATGCTCGACTTTATAGTATTGATGGCTGCTTTAATTTCATGATCATTTCCTAAATGTTGAAGCACAGTAACGCAAATAACTAAATCAAATTCTTGCAAAGGAAGCGTATCCTTTGTTAAGTCAATCTGTTGAAACTGCACCTGAGAAAGCGGTTTAAACTCCTCTTTAAGTGCTTCAACTACCTTTTTAGAGATGTCAACTCCAAGTCCAGTCGGAAGATTCTTGTTATTCAGACACAATTTCGTAAAATCACCAGAACCACAACCTATGTCTAGGAAGCGATTAAACTTTAAATCATCTATTATTTCTTCAATAGCATTTAGACGAGCTTTTTGATCATATTCATAAAGAGCCTCATCCGACCATCCAGTATGGCCATGAACTTCGTACCTTTTATCCCAAAAAGAAGACATATTACCTTGGCCGAATCTCTACAATGACCTTAATCAATGAAGAATCCTCCTTAACAGACTTAGGACTCTCAAAATATCTTGATCACTATATTTCTCGCTGACGGGTAAGTTTATGATTCTGGAACTGATAAATTCTGCATTTGGACAGCTGCCCCTAGTGTAGGGGAATCTATCATCGCCAATCTTCACCGGATGCAAAGGAGAAGTAAACCAGAGACCTGGAAGTATACCGTTTGCTTTACAGCAATCTATAAAGCTACTCCTGTCCTCTACTAGAAGAGGGAAGCGTAAAACGTAACTGTTAATTGGCATATCTTCAAATTGACTAAAATATTCTGCCATAAGTGAAGCCCTTTTTGAGCGCAAGCGCTGCCTTTGTCTGACTCTCAACAGTTGGGACTTTATTATTTTTACCCTCAGGGGAGACATAATCCAATGTTTGGATAGATCAAACTTTCCTGATAACTCTAAGGTATTCATGGAATTTTCTTGAGCAATCATTTTTTTTAGAAATAATGCCACGGGAATTCCAATTTTATAAAGCTTTGGAGAATAGCAAAAAGTATAAAGAACTAAAAAAAATAGGGCCCGTATTACATTCCAATTACTTTCAGTCGGCATAAGACTTTTTGTTTTATGCAGAAATCTATAATCAGCACTATGAGAATTATTAACTACAAGAGCACCTCCATCCCAGGCTGTAATTGGTTTTGACTGCTCAAATGAGAAAAAAGAAAAGTCACCTTTAGAACCTATTGGTGAGCCATCTAAGAAAGTGGATCCTAGAGAATGTGAACAGTCTTCAATAAGAATAATTTTAGGCCATTTAAGTTTAAACTCAGTAATTCTCTCATCAATAAATCCAAATAAATGATGTGCTACTAAGGCAACAGTATTACTATCAACTAGTTTGCTGACAGATTCCAGATCTAAACAAAAATCAGATTTTTTAATATCCGCGAATCTTACTTCAAATCCCGCAGCGATTGCTGCATTGCAAACCACTACGCAGCTAAAACCTGGAATGATTATGTTGGGATTATTCTCAAAAGGTTTTTTAGATTCGTACATTGACCTTAACAGCATATAAAGAGCTGAACGTCCGCTCGAAGTATATATAACTTCGTTATTTTCCGTTTCAAGATAAGCTTCCTCTTTTAAACCTTTTTGGCTAGGACGTATTAAATCGACTATGATTTTTATTAGACTAGATATCGACAAGCTATCAGTGATGAAATTATATCTTCCTAGCTGAGCTGATAACATCACGGCTTTTATTTTTTTAAATATTATTTGAGACATAATCTATAAATCACTCAACTAACTTTTCAAGTTTAACTGTCGAATGAGTTCAAAATGCTTATTCTTGAATGCACTGAATGCAAAGTTTTTGGTAACAAATTGAACTCCTGCTGTTCCTAGGGCATCACGAAAATCATAAGATTGATACATCTTAGTTAATGCGTTCAGTAAATTTTTACTGCTTCGGGGATTTATTATGATTCCACTAGCTTCTGATGGTGCTACTGCTTCAACGGAGCCATCTTCGTCCCCTACAATTAAAGCTGCACCGCAGGCAGCAGCTTCTATTGGTGTGAGAGGAAGACCCTCACCTTCGTCTTTATCCATCACACTAATCAGAACATGAACATCACATAAATTATACAAAAAAGGAAGGTCTTGATTTTCAACCCTTCCCAGAAAGAATACTCTGTCAGAAACTTTTTCTTTCTCTGCTAAAGCCAAAAGCTCATTAAGCATTGGTCCTTGTCCAGCTACTAAATACTTTGCTTCTTTTGGAAGACTAGGTAAAGCTTTAATAACCGATTTGTGGCCTTTGTTTCTAGCTAAACGTCCGACGGTCAGTATGTAAAATCCATCAGGCAGACCATATCGTAGCAGTAATTCAGCCTTATCAATTCCTAGAGGCTTAAAAGTGTGAACATCGACTGGATCGAATATTACGGTTAATTTCTTTGAATCGACTTGGAAGTTTTTAGAAACATAAGAACAGATATGTTTACAATCACCAACAATGAAATCAGCCGATTCCAGCGCCCGTCTCTCTAAGGAATTTATTCCTGACCATATTTCAAGGCCATAGACATTGAGCACGTATTTAACATTAAAAATAAGTTGGAATATATATAAGAGAGGAGCCAAGCTTATGTGGTTGCAAAAAATAACTTTAGGTCTAATTTTAAGCAACTGCCAAGAGACACTTATTGCAAATTTCAACTTCGCGCTCCAAGATACTCTGCCAAACTTGTTCAATTTCCATCCTCGAACCAGGAAATTTATATCATCGAGAGGATTATCCGCTGCAGGTGCATCGACTAGGTTAAAAACATGAACATCGGCAAAGTCACCCAAAGCCTCTATCTGATGACGAGAATATGTTTGAATCCCGCCGGTCGAAACAACGTCAGTTCCAAGATAAAAAAAATTATCTTTCATTTGAATTAAACCGTAGAGAGCAAGATTGACTAAGTTACGTAGCTAGCGAGTTGGATTTAGGCACATCATATATGCGCGGTGCCTCACCGTTTAAGTCTAAAATTTGGTCGCAAAAACCCAAAGTACTCTTACGGTGGGTGACCATCAGAATTAAGTGAAAATCCGCTTTCTTTAAATTTGCAAGGATAGCTTGCTCAGTCTGCTCATCAAGAGCAGAAGTTGCCTCATCCAGAATTAGTATTTTAGCGCCAGAATAGCAAGCTCGAGCAATACCGATACGCTGTTTTTGACCGCCAGATAATTGGATGCCATCTTCTCCCAGAGGCTCATTTAAACCAACATCAAGTTTCTGGCAAAAATCGTATGCTTCGGCGAGCCTAAGGGCGTGTATTATTTTTTTATCATTATCAATAGAATCTAAATTATCAAAGCTGAGATTTTCGGATATAGACAGATTAAAAATTTTCACCGTCTGCTGAACATAAGCTAGCTCTGGAGACGAAACAACCGATGCGTTTCCATAATGGAAAATACCACTGTCGTACTCAATTAGTCCTTCGTTAGGTGCAACCAACCCAGAAATAAGATCTAGCAGAGTGGTCTTGCCGGAACCGGTATCACCAACTACTCCAACAAATGAGCCTTTGCGAAGGACGAAGCTCCAATTATCTATAACGGAAGTGTTTGAAGATGGGTATTTATAACTGACTGCCGTTAGCTTAATAGCTGCGTCTCCGAGGTTTGAGAATTTCACATTCTCAGTAAAACTATTCGAATCTATCTCCGATTTTTCTAAGTCATTTAAAAGTACCTTGACCATCGCAATGCTTGATCTCAAATTAGAAATATTTAAATAGACTTTTTGACCTGCAGGTAGCGCCTTATAAGCAACAAGCGCGAGAAGTGTCAAGGTTGAGAGCGCTGAACTAAAGTCTCTCCCCAATTCATACATTACGATCATCAAGACCAGGAGCCCACCCAAAGCTAGAAGCTCAACCACATGTCGAGGTAATTGCTTTAATGCTTGTAACCAAATCTGACTGGACGCATACTTATTGGCTACGTCAGAAAATTCCGTGAACATCCGCTTTTCGAGCTGGCTTAACTTAACCTCTTTTACTCCGGTAAAAGTCTCAGAGAGAATCTCAAAACGATCTTTGTTTGCTTCTAGCTTTCTTTGGCCATAGAGAAACATTCGATGCCTTAAACTACCAAAGATCATCCCGTATATAAGCACAACCAATATAATCACGCCAAACGCCACAAACGGTTCGTAAGTGAAAAGCATCAATAACATTACCGCAACAAGCGCTCCCTGAGAAACACATTGTAAAAAGGGCACCAACGCCATATTTATCAGATTAGATACTTCATTTATTGTGTTTTTGGAAAGATCTGAACTATGCCGACTGAAAAACCATTCATAAGGTTTGGATAAGTAATTGGATATTAGTGACTTTCCTATAGTCATTTCTCTTGTGTGGCAGAATTTCAATAAAAAGTATTCTGATAGCGCTCTCATCATAGTGCTCAATGAAAATATTGTTAGGCATAAAAACCCAAAAAACATCACTTGTCGGTGCTGTGGAATATCAAACTTTCCCAGTAGAATTTTGATAAATGCATCAAAGGAACCACTCCCGAACTCTCCTCCGGAGGACACCAAATTCACAAATGGTACAATCGATGCAATTCCCACAATATCAATACAAGCGACGATAAAGAAAAATAGCATCAGCAGATGGAAGCTAATTTTTTCTTTTGAGGATAAAAACTTGATTAAATAGTTATAATAATAAAGCATAATAATTAATTACTATTTTGGGACACAGAGCAAGTCGGCAAAACTCATCTTTCGATCAAAATTATACGGAACTAGAGCGTAATTCTCGCTCCTGTATCTTGACCCGACTATCTCATAACAAGTGTAATCTTTCAGAATCGTCGAAAACTCGCTCTCATCGATGGCTAAATGTGCCAATCGACTTTGGGAGTATTCCATTACTATTACTGGTTTAAATTTTTCAAGGGTCGCTATCGCGCCCTTTAAAACATTCAGCTCATAACCCTCCACATCTATCTTTATAAAATCCAGTCGCTCAATCCCCTGAGAAGAAAAATATCCATCGATAGTAAGCATTTCGACTTCAAGAAAATCTAACTCACCAGTCGAATCTAGGGAGTCATATTTCTCATTCTTAACTATAGAGCTATTACCCAGATAAAAACTATCAGGCTTGGCTACATTCATCTTAACAACCGCTTTACTCTCGCCTAGAGCAGCATTAACACATACGGTGTTGCTCAAACCATTGATTGCCAAGTTAAGTTGAAGTTTTTCAAAACTATACAAGACTGGCTCAAAGGCCCAAACCTTACCTTCACTGCCCGCGGATTTGGCAAAACCAACTGTATGGAGACCACAATTAGCACCAACATCAAGAACGTTATGTCCATCACCAACGATTCTAGAAAAAAGGAAACACAAATGTTTTTCAAAACCTTCCGGAGAAAATACTCTGCTCTCTACATTGTTGTGCCTTGAGAGGTTGAATACATTGCCATCTTTTACCACCAAATTTACCGGCTTTTCTCTGTCATAAAGTCTTTTGCGAATTATAAATATAACTTCTTTCACAAATGATAAGACCCCTATCCTACCGAGCAATCCTTTTACTAATCTTTTACCCATCAAAACATTAACTCCTTTGAATATTTTTGCCTACGCCGTCTGCGAGCGAAAAGTAAATTATTTTCCTTATATAATTTTCACACTCATCAAATGGCAAGGTATAGTGAATCGCACGGCCATGGTTCCTAAAAAGCATAGCGGTATTCTTCTCGAGTGGAATCTCAACTTCGTTGCCTTGATCGTCTAAATAACCGAATCCACCCTGATTCGATCCCGCTACAGGAGGGCCACTCAAAAAGACCACACATGCGAACTGCTTATGAGCCTGATCTACGTGCTTTGGAATTAAATAAGATGAAGTTGACAAACCAAAATCCAGATCTAAGAAAAAGTTCTTACGAACCCTAGCGAGCTTGCTAATTAATCTTAAAACTCTATCTGAGGCCTTTTTGCTCTGTAAAAACGCTCTCCTATCACCCTTCAAATCAATATTAAGGGTCGCTCCAATATTGACATTCTTTAATTCAGGATAAGCTTTATCAAGAGTCAAAATACAGTCAGTCAGAAATTCTTTATCCGCAATACGTTTATACACATCAAAAACTTCCTGATATTTTTTTTCAATATAAGCTAAATGCTTTTCATCATTATGCTTATTTTCACGAGGAACACTTAGACTAAATTCGTTATCCCAATATTCAGAATTAGCGAACTGATCAAATAACTCTTGAGGTAAAAAATTAGATATCTTGATGAAACCATTTTCCAAAACAGTAAAATCCATTAACCTACTCCTGATTTATGAATAAAATAATGTGCTTGCAGATTCTTTCTATTTGCTTTGATGTTAAAAGCGGCCCAGAGGGTAAGCTCAACATTGTTTTCTGAGCTTCCCATGAAACCTCGCACTTTTGACTATGCTCAAACATAGGCAAAGAAGACATAGGGAAAAATATTGGTCTCGAGTCTATACCATTTAGACTCAAATATTCGGCTAACTCAGCAACACTTTTACTGCAAGATGACATCAAACGTATGTTTACTAACCAAAATACATTTCGGCACTCAGGCGAAGTATAGTTCAGAGTGCAGGCGTCAATGTTAGAGAGATTTGATTGATAAACTTCAAATATTACCTTTTTGCGGGCCAGAACCTCCTCTATCCGAGACAGCTGCGATCTACCAATGGCAGCTTGAAGATTAGTCATCCGATAGTTATAGCCGCGTTCTGGATGCCAGTATCGTGACTCTTTACTCATAGCGTGATCGCGCCTAAACCGTAACGTATCCGATAGAACAGCGTTATCGGTCGTTATCATGCCACCTTCGCCCGTTGTAATAACCTTATTACCATAAAAACTAAATGTCGCAGCATCCCCCCAAGATCCAACTTTTTTCCCACCAACCTCAGCCCCATGAGCCTCTGCTGCGTCCTCTAAAAGGAATAGATTATAATCGTCACAAATCCTTCTTAAAGTTACCATATCTGCTGGATGGCCATATAAATGGACTGCAATTATAGCCTTGGTGTTAGCTGAAATATTATCAATAACGGCTTTCGGATCAAGACATAAAGTCTGAGGATTGACAGCTACCGGTTTTGCCGCCGCGCCAGTATAAGTAACTGCGTTGGCGGTTGCCACGAAGGTAAGATCAGGAATTAATACCTCATCACCAACTCCAATGCCAATAGAATCTAGCACTAAATGTAGCGCTGTTGTTCCATTTGAGACGCAAATTCCATGATTAGAGCCACAGTAATTAGCAAATTCTTGCTCAAATAATTGAATATTTTGACCCATCGAGGAAATCCAACCACTATCGAATGCAGCTATTAGGCTATTGCGGTCCGACTCGTTAATCCAAGGTTCATAAATGGGAATTTTAGCTGTCATAAGGTTAGGCTCGCAAAGTTAGTTTTACCCTTTAGATCAAGTAACAGCTCTCCATTCTTCTGATGAAATACATCTAATATGCTGTTATGAGGTACAGCAAGTAAAATTGCATCATATGGCTCTCTTTTAGTAAATTGATCTAGAGAAATCATCTTTATTCCGCCTGGCAAAATTATTTTGTCTCTAGCTACCATAGGATCAAATACATCTGGATATAACCCATAATCAATCAGGCCATTAATCACATCAAAAACTTTTGAGTTACGTAAGTCGGAACAGTTCTCTTTAAAGGTAATGCCAGCAATTAAAATGCGCAATTTATTTAAAGGTTTTTCAACTTTGCTGATCATTTTCACAAATCTTTCTACAACAAAGTTGGCCATAGAATCATTTATTTTTCTTGCTCCAATAATCAGATTTGAATTGACGCCAAGATCATTTGCTTTGTGTATCCAGTAGTATGGATCAACACCAATACAGTGTCCTCCAACTAATCCAGGCATATAGCTGTGAAAATTCCATTTAGTTTCAGCTGCCTCAATAACTTCTTTTGTTTTAATATTTAATTTATCAAAAACAATTGCCAACTCATTAACTAAAGCAATATTGACATCTCTCTGGATATTCTCAACAATTTTTGAAGCCTCAGCAGTTTTTATGTCGACGGCTCTATGTACTCCTGCTGGAATAACTTTTGAATATAGATTTGCTATAAAATTCAAACTCTCGGGACAACAACCAGACACTACCTTAACGACTTTATCAATTGTGTGAATTTTATCTCCTGGATTAACCCTCTCTGGGCTGTAACCTACAAAAAAGTCTTTTGAAACCTCTAAATCTGATGCTTTTTCTAAAATTGGAATGCATATGGATTGAGTAGTAGTTGGATAAACTGTCGACTCAAAGATCACATGATTACCCTTCTTTAGCAGTCTACCAACAAGTTCAGTCGCATTTTTAAGGGGGGTAAGATCTGGAGCATTAAACTCATCTATGGGTGTCGGCACGGTGACAATATACACATCCGCTAGTCCAATCTTTTTTTCATCATCTGTAAAATCTAGATTTTCGGTAAAATTATCATAGAACTCGCAGTCCCCATTGGGATCTTTTCCTGCTCTAAGGCTATCAATTCGCTTTGAATCTTTGTCGTATCCTATCACTTTGAATGCCTTAGACATCTCTAAGGCCAATGGTAATCCAACATAGCCAACGCCAATTAAGCAAATTAAGGGCTCTTTTTTGTCTGTTGAGAAATAATTCATATTACTAAAGAGTTTTTACATAATTTTCATATGTTCTTATTAGCCCCGACCGAAGGCCAATTTTAGCCCGCCAACCTAATTTGTTAATTCTTTCTACGTCTAGAAGTTTTCTGGGCGTCCCAGATGGAAACGAGCTATCAAACTTTAACTCACCATTAAAACCAACAACTTCGGAAATGATTTTTGCAAGCTTTTTAATCGTAATGTCTTGACCGACTCCTACATTGACGTGATCGGAATCTGAATAATTTTCCAACAGAAAAATAATACCGTCTGCACAATCATCGACATGCATAAACTCTCGAAAAACTTCACCCGAGCCCCATACATGTATAAAAGGCGCATCAGCCATTTTTGCCTCATGACACTTTCTAATCAAGGCAGGTATTACATGACTTTCTTGTAAATCATAATTATCACCTGGACCATAAAGGTTTGTTGGCATAGCTGAAATGAAATCACATCCATACTGCTTTCGATAAGCTTGGCATAATTTTATTCCTGCAATTTTTGCAACTGCATACCATTCATTTGATGATTCCAATGCTCCCGAAAGTAACGCTTCCTCACGAATAGGCTGATCAGCAAATTTAGGGTATACACAGCTAGATCCTAAAAATAGTAGCTTTTCCACGCCTATTTCATGAGACGCATGTATTATGTTCGACTCTATCATCAGATTTTGGTACAGGAATTCTGAAGGAAAAGAGTCATTTGCCAAAATTCCCCCAACTCTTGCCGCGCATATTATAACAACATCAGGTTTAGCTACATTCATCCATTGCTTAACATCTTGCTGGTTTATAAGATCAAGCTGTGATCTTGTCGTCGTTAAGATTATACAATTTGTAGCCTTAAGAGCTCTAACAACGGCGCTCCCAACCATTCCAGTATGTCCACATACAAAAACTTTTTTTCCATCAAGATCAAATGTCATAACTAAAAATCCGCTAACAAACGGTTTGTTTTAGGTTGCTTTGCATTGTGTAATGCTATTCTCATCATTTCCTCCACTAGCTCCTCTAACTTCGTATTAGCCTGCCAGCCAAGCAATTCCTTTGCCTTGGAGGGATCTCCTAATAGTAGATCGACCTCTGTAGGTCTAAAGTACCTCGGGTCTATCTTCACAAGAACTCGTCCTGAAGCAGAGTCTCTTCCGATCTCTTCAACCCCTTCACCAGACCAAGAAATTACAACTCCAATTGAGCTGAATGCTAATTCCACAAACGATCTGACAGTTTCGGTCCTACCAGTCGCGAGCACGAAATCATCTGCAACATCAGCTTGAACGATTCTCCACATTCCTTCAACGTAATCTTTAGCATGGCCCCAATCACGCTTTGCATCGAGGTTTCCAAGATACAAACAGTCTTGCCTCCCCATTTCTATTTCTGCAACAGCCTGGACAATTTTTTGGGTGACAAAGGTCTCGCCTCGAATAGGACTTTCATGATTAAACAAAATTCCATTAGAAGCATGTATCCCATACGCCTCTCTATAGTTTACGGTTATCCAATAAGAGTAGATTTTCGCTGCTGCATAAGGAGATCTGGGATAAAAGGGAGTTGTTTCCGATTGAGGAACTTCTTGCGCTTTTCCATATAATTCTGATGTAGATGCTTGATAGAACCTAGTTTTGTCCTCTAAGCTCAAAATCCTTATCGCCTCCAATAATCTGAGGGCTCCGATGGCATCAGCATTTGCTGTATATTCAGGCGTTTCAAAACTTACCTGAACATGAGATTGGGCAGCCAAATTATATATTTCATCAGGTTGCAACCCTTGAACTAAGTGAATTAGATTGCTAGTGTCTGTCAAGTCTCCGTAATGCAGAGTTAGGCCTGTATCTGATATATGAGGATCTGTATAAATATCATCAATCCTTGAAGTGTTAAAGCTAGACGATCTGCGCTTGAGCCCGTGAACTTCATACCCTTTTGAAATCAAAAGTCTGGAAAGATATGCTCCATCTTGTCCAGTAACACCTGTTATTAAAGCCTTTTTTGTCATAAACAATTACCTTTTTAAATATACTTTGTTAGTCTCAGCCAAATCTCAATAAAATGTAAGCTTAAGATATAATCATTTAAGTTCCATTATTATATTCATGCAACCAATCTACGAATTTTTTTATCCCTTCACGAATTTTAGTACTAGGCTTGAATTTAATTACCTCAAATAGGTCATCAATATCAGCATAAGTTTCAGGTACATCACCAGGCTGCATGGGCAAATTCCGAATGATAGCCTTGCGTCCAACGGTAAGTTCGATGGTCTCAATAAAATCCGATAGCTTAACTGGGCTGTTATTACCTATATTAAAAAGCCTATATGGTGCTTCAGCATAAGTAGCATTGAATGACTTGATAGCTGGAGCCTTATCCATTACTTTGAGCATTCCGTCAATAATATCATCTATGTAGGTGAAGTCTCTCTTCATCTTTCCGGCATTAAATAATTCAATTGTACGATTTTCGGAAATCGCGCTTGCAAACTTATAATAAGCCATATCAGGTCTTCCAAATGGACCATAAACAGTAAAAAACCGAAGTCCAGTGCAAGGTATTTTAAATAAATGGCTATACGAAAATGCCATTAGCTCATTAGACTTCTTGGTGGCTGCGTACAAACTTACAGGATAGTCAGTTGAGTCAGAAACACTAAATGGCTGCTTTACATTCATTCCATATACAGAACTTGATGACGCAAAAATTAAGTGCTTTATTTTGTTATGTCTACTGCATTCTAAAATGTTCGCAAACCCTTCTAAATTAGATTTAATATACGTTGATGGATTTTCTAATGAATATCTCACTCCAGCCTGAGCTGCTAAGTTGAATACAAGATCAAAATTAAATTGTTCAAATATTTTTCTAAGGGCGTCTAAATTCGAAATATCTTGCTTAAAAAAATGATATCGATTTTGGATACTGTTTTCATTAACGTAAATATCTAATTCATCAAGGCGATCCATCTTTAACTGAGGGTCATAGTAATCATTGAGATTATCAATACCTACAACATCAAAGCCTTGTGATAACAGTGCCTTGGTTAAATGGTACCCTATGAATCCTGCGCAGCCTGTAACAAGAATTTTATTTTTATTTTTCATAGATGATTTTTACGATTTTTAATTAAAAGGAGACAACTTGAGTGAAATTTTGAAGTGAATATTTTTAAAGGTGAATTTGCAGCCAAATTTAAAAATGTAGTTTTTGCTAATTGTAATATTAAATTCTTTAATACCCGGACATTAGATAACTTACATCACTACTTAAAAGCTCTGGAGAGCATTTACTTATAATAGTTAGAACCTTCCCAATTCATAAAAAATAACACTAAAACCTGCATAGTTAAAAGACTTAAAGTCGTTAAACCTGTTGCACCCTTACAAAAAGCAGCTGTTTCCTGGCCTAATCCTTTTGAAAAATATCCCTAGTAAAAATCTTATGTTCCACATCACATAGTAAAGAACTCTTCCTATTGGCAACAATACAATCTGAAAGATTCTTAAATTCTTCTAAATCTTTTACAACCTTGGAGCCATAAAAAGAAGACTCATCAATTGAAGGCTCATAAACCAAAATTTCTATTCCTTTAGCTTTGATTCTTTTCATAACACCTTGAATTGCTGACGATCTAAAATTATCACTTCCCTCCTTCATCGCTAGACGATAAAACCCAACGCTTTTTGGCTTTGATCTTAGTATCTCCTCGGCAATAAAATCTTTACGAGTAGCGTTTGATGAAACAATTGCTTGGATCATCATCTGTGGAACTTGATCATAGTTAGCCAATAGCTGTTTGGTATCTTTTGGTAGACAATAGCCTCCGTAACCAAAAGATGGATTATTGTAGCCTTCGCCAATCCTTTCATCCAGGCAAACGCCATTAATAATGCTCTTAGTATCCAGATCATGAGCTAAAGCATAGGAGTCTAATTCATTAAAGAATGATACGCGCATCGCAAGATAGGTGTTGGCGAAGAGCTTCACTGCTTCAGCCTCTGTTGAGCGGATGAATATAGTTTCTATTTTTCTTTTCTCAGCGCTCTCTACCAATAAGTCAGAAAATACTCTTGCTGCCTCCAGCTTACTACCTACAATAATGCGAGATGGGTAGAGGTTATCTTTTAGTGCCTGCCCTTCTCTCAAGAACTCGGGTGAAAATATCACACGATCTGTTACATGCTTTTGTTGAAGTAATTTTGTATGGCCTACAGGGATAGTAGACTTGATCACAACAAGTGCATCTGCGTTCAATTCAAGAGCGTCACTTACAACATCATCCACCGAGCTGGTATCAAAGCAGTTAGTATCAGGATCGTAATTGGTTGGTGTTGCAACCACTATAAAGTTGGCATCCTTAAAGGCAACCTTCTTATCAAGAGTTGCTGTTAGGCTAAGGTTTTTTTTGGCTAAAAAAACCTCAATCTCTGCGTCAGACACAGTGGATTGTTTATTATTAACTCTATCAACCCGAACAGGATCAATATCAAGAATAACAACATCATTATGCTGGGCAAGCAATACTGCGAGAGACATGCCAACATAACCAGAACCTACAATGGTAATTTTTGTTTTACGCCTCAAAATTAGACCTTTAAAATTTTTTTAATCGATTGCTTTATTTTGTAAATTTATTGAACATATTGTTTCGTTTAATAAGCTCTAAAAGTTATGAAAACCAACCTATGAAATGTAGTAAGAATCTTTATCAAATATTAGCTGTTATTCCTTCTTTTGCATTTTTTTTAAAGAAAAAATGTCTCAATAAAACTATAACCATGCCTAAGCAGGCACCAAGTATAAAGCAAACAATAACGATAAGAGACCTGTTTGGTTCAGATTTTTTTTCCATCACTGATGGAGGGAAGATATATTCAAAAACATAATCTTTGTTCGCTTCAACTAAGGTTAATTTTTGAAGTTCTTTTTCCAAAAGCGACGATATAACTTTTCTAATTTCCGATAAATTATTTTGTAACAATTGTTTATTGAGAAAAAATACAGCTTTTTCTGACTCTTCTTTATCTTTCTGCCTATAAAAGAAATTGACTTCATCAAAAATTAACTGGACCCATTGTTTTGCAACTAGAGGAGATTGGTGTTTTATAGATAAAGAAATATATCCAGTTTGTTTGATTTCAAAAAGATTCAAGTGAGCACTTTTAAAAATCTTAAAACTTTCTTGTGCACTTGGTATCAATTTTTGCGGGTAAGAAAAATCTCTAACCCATTTGTTTATATTCTTTTGGAAAATACTGTCATCATAAATTATTGTATTGTCCTTCATGCTCCAAGACTCAATAGCCATAAGGTCTGGAAGGAAAATCTTTGGCATAATATTTTTTTCAAAAAAATTTAAAGAATTTATTAGCTCGATTGCCTTTTTATGATTACTGCCAGTTACATTAGGCGATAAATTTATTCCTGCTAATCCTGCAAGTCCACTATATTCACCTAATGCGCCGCTAATCAAAGATGAAGATGCATCTACAGGCGCTAACAAAGCCTCAGATTGATATATGTTAGGCAATGAGAGGCTATAAAAAATTCCGTAAATCGAAAAAAAAGCTGCCAAAAAGATAATAGTCCATTTGCCTTTGACTAAGGCAGAAAAAACCTCTCGAAGATCTATTTCATTATCAAAATCGTTTGCGTGTTTGTTACTATCTATTTTTTGCATAGAAATTATTCATCTAAGTATTGTTTGAGTTTATCGTATTCTTGTATTT
>MDTB01074658.1_pt1 | contig 29929 bp, 25 predicted proteins | sample 811161 | NCBI WGS metagenome assembly MDTB01 (sample SAMN05326650, study PRJNA326480) | marine metagenome | isolation source: seawater | place: Mediterranean Sea | collected 2009 | reverse complement strand
TGAATGGGAAGTGGAAAGTGATGTTGTAGTGCAGTGGTACAAAGATGTTTTGAGAGTAGATGAATTCATGACACGCTTTCAGGAACTTAAAGAGCCTACACAAGAACAGCAACTAGAATGTGTACAATACCTCTATAAAAAAGTCATTTTTAAAAGTGAGATCATCGGGGCCTATTTTGATCAAAATGACTTGAGATGGAATGAAAATAAACCCATCATTAGGAGTATGGTTCTCAAAACATTGAAGCATTTTGATTTTGAAAACCTACTGGAATTACAACCATTGAGTCACAACGAAGATGAAGATTTTGAGTATTTTGAAACTTTATTTTCCGAAACTATGAGGCGCGAACATGAGTTGGAAATGATCATTTCTAAAAGAGCGAAAAATTGGGATGCCTCTCGAATGGCCATGACTGACTTGGTAATTTTGAAAATGGCTTTAGCAGAAATGATGACCTTTCCGAGCATTCCGATCAAGGTGACCATCAATGAATATATTGAGATTTCCAAAAATTATAGTACGCCAAGAAGTAAACAATTTGTGAATGGAATTTTGGATGTTTTGGCAAACGAGTTATCTTCGGAGGGGATTATTAAAAAAAGCGGCAGAGGTTTAATAGATAATAAATAAAAAAATCATGAGTAAAAATTCAGGAAATTCATTTTTTGCCTTTCTATTCGGCATTTTTGCGGGAGGCATTTTGGGGCTTTTGTTTGCTCCTGAGAAAGGAACACAGACACGCGATCGGCTATCATTCTTGCTAGATAAGTATAAAAAAAGAGTAGAGGAGTTGATGGAAGAGCTGGTAGAGGGCAAAGATTTAAAAGACAATAAGGCCAAGTCAGAAGGAGAAAAAATCATCGATGACACCAAACAAAAGGCCGAAGAGCTGCTTGACGATGTGAATGGTTTAATTAATCAGATAAAAAAATAAGATTGATTAAATAACAAAAGGGCTATTTTAAGCCACTATATTTATAAATTTGAATAAAATTTGAATACAAAATGAAACAGATAACTAAAATTACATGGATATTGAGCCTAGCAGTGATAGGTTTCAGTTGTTCGAACAAAGAATTGGAATCACGCCTAGCTAAATTAGAAGGTAAGATGGCCCAATTAGAGACTAAAAATGGAGTAAGAACTACTCCAGCAGCGGCACCGACTTCAGCTAAAGTGCCGGATGTAAAGCCAGATGGCCCACTTCCGACGTTCAAATTTTCAGAAGAAAGTTTTGACTTTGGTACGATTACAGAAGGAGACGTAGTAGATCACGTTTTTTCATTCGTCAATGAGGGCGACGCTCCTTTAATCATTAGCAGTGCCACTGCTTCTTGCGGATGTACCGTACCTGTATGGCCTAAAGCACCTATTGCTCCTGGAGAACAAGCAGAGATTAAGGTGCAGTTTAACAGTCGAAGTAAGCCAGGTATTCAGAACAAGACGGTAACCGTTACTGCCAATACTTATCCTAAGGTCACCCGCTTGAAAATTAAAGCAAATGTGAACAAGGCAAATCCATCATAAGTCGTTATGTTGGAAATTATATTTTTACAGGCATCAGGAAATAACTATTCTCAATTCATCATGCTGGGAGGCATGGTCGCTATATTTTACTTCTTTTTCATTCGTCCACAGCAAAAAAAGCAAAAGGACACCAAAAAATTTATTGAAGCGGTGAAAAAAGGAGATATGGTAGTGACGTTGGGAGGGATACATGGGAAAGTATTTTCGGTTGATGAGGCTACGATTACCCTTGATGTAGATCGTGGGAATAAGTTGGTGGTTGAGAAATCATCTCTCTCATTAGATACCAGTGCTCAATACGTATCCAAGAAATAGCTTAGGTATGATTTGATGATCAACTTCAATAAGTTCACAAATAACAACTGGAAGGTAGTATTGATCTCCATTATTGGGGCTGCTACCTTTTGGCTTTTTAGGGCACTGAATAAGTCACATAGTGCGCTGATCAGTTATCCGATTGAATTCGTTTTTAATTTAGACAGCACTGTAGTCATGAATCCGCTGCCAACTACGATTAAAATAGATGTAAGTAGTGGCGGCTGGAATTTATTCAGAAGGACATTGATATTTAGTATTGATCCTATCCAGGTAGAACTAGATAACCCGTCCGAAGTCAATTTTCTGACCCAATCATTCTTGAGCCCAATTGTTGAAGATCAGTTAAAAGGGTTTAATATAAACTATATTGTTACAGATACTTTATTCCTTAGCATTGAACGAAAGACAGCGAAGTGGATGACACTAAAGGTAGATAGCTTGAGCTTGCCCCTTGAAGAAGATTATCAGCTTATGTCTAATATAACCATTCAACCTGATCATGTTATGTTGATCGGACCTAAATCTATTATTAACTCTTTTGAATCAGATTTCTACATTACCCTAGACGAGAATAATATTGATGAGGATTTTAATGGTTGGGTAGAAGTTCCCATAGTATTTGAAGACCTCATTCAATCTGATCCTAGTGAGGTCAATGTGAGTTTTAAGGTGGATAAGTTTAAAAATGTTAAGATAGGGGTTCCAATTATCTTGCAGAATTTTCCTTCCAATCGAGTGACTACGCTGCTAGATTCTATAGTGAATGTGACCTATAGGGTCGAGGAGTCTTTTAAAGAGGATTTTTTGGTAGAGGATTTTTATGTAGTTTTAGATTATGATTTTTTGAAAACAGATTCTTTGGGTGTACCTGTACTGATTAAGTATCCTGATACCTTGCGAACTGTGAGTATCGACTCCCAAAAAGTGAGATTTCGGTATGAAAATGAAGAATAGTCCGTTATTGATAGGTATTACTGGGGGAATCGGGAGTGGTAAGAGCCTGATAAGCAGTATTTTTAATAAACTGGGGCTGCCAGTGTATGATGCAGATAGGCGAGCCAAATGGCTGATGGCTCATGACCCAAATGTTAAGTCTCAACTGATTGAATTATTGGGCTCAGAAAGTTATAATGAGCAAGGATTGAATAGGTCCTTCATTGCACGTAAATCTTTTAATAACGAAAAGATTTTGACTCGATTAAATACGATGGTTCATCCAGAAGTAGGCGCCGACTTTACCAGATGGGTTGCATTGCATGATTCTAGTCCAGTTTTGTTAAAAGAATCAGCCTTAATTTTTGAAACCTCTTCACATACTGAATTAGATCAAGTTATTTTGGTTTTGTCACCAAGTGCACTGAGAATTAAAAGAGTTTTGGCCCGTGATTTACATCGAGATAAGAAAGATATTGAAGCGATCATTTTGCGCCAGTTGCCAGCTGCAGAAACTAGTTTATTGGCACATTTTATTATCAAAAATGATGAAAGAAACTTATTACTTCCCCAGGTCCTGAGTATTCACAAAGCTTTGATAGCTCAGGCGAGTTGATTACAAAGGGCTAATTTTTTAGAAGTCACAAACTATTTGCTCATATTCATGGGGTCTATATGCTTGAGAGTGTATGGGATTACCACTAAAATCCTTGGTAATTACGATGTGGAAAGGAGCGGCTGCAACAAATATTTCGAATTGAAAGAGGGGGGTTTTCTGATGTGAAATAGATCGGATGGCATCGTACTTAGCAGGATAATGAATGGATTGGTCCCCATAAATGAGTCCATATTTATTATTTTTTAAATAACGAAATACATTTTCAGTGATTTGTGTGTAAGTGCTCACTCCTTTTAGGATTTTTTTTTGATGATCAGTAATAAGGGACCAGCTGCTATCCGTTTGCACCCAAAACAAGGAATCATTGAGGCCTATGATATTTTGATATTTAAAGTCAATGATCACAGCACCCTCACGATTTATTAACCCTTTAAATGATCTTTTTTTCGTTAAATAATAAGGACCCAATCGCTCAGATACACCTTCGTATTGATCAGAGAGTTCAATGTTATGATTTAAATCAAATCCTGTTATTTTTCCATTTTTTAGTAATTGTGCGAGGTGATTTTTTTGCTCAATAAAATCATAGCCAATGGGAATGATCACATTTCCTTTTGGATCTAAGACTCCTTGCTTACCTTTAAGAGTAATTTTAAAGAGAGAATCTGTTAGCGGATCTATGTGATCAAAATTACCCTTGAACATTAATTCGCCTTCTTTGTTGTAGATTTCCTGCGCATCTTTATGGGTTTTGAGTAAATAACGGGCCCGTACTTTTCCTTGACGATCGCGAGATAGCAGACTGTTTACGGTGGTTCCTTTATTTATAAGAACCGATTGCTCATTGGGGAAGAGAACATAGGAAGAATCAGGATCACGAATGACCAACGCCAATTCACGTAGGGATTGAATGGAATCGACCTTGATAAATGTACCTTTCGGATTGATTAAGTACCAATGATTTTTTTTGAGAGCCAACCAGGGCCGATGGTCAATCAGATCTTCAAAAACATTTGTACCCAAATCTTTAATGATTTGCTTATCATATATCTTATAATCTGATATGCCTTGCGTATAATGATAGGTATCACCAACATAAATATCACGGTCTGCTTCCCAAGGTATGAGGAAGTTCATATTACCTTCAAGCAAGGCTTGTTTGGTTTTATGATAAAGTAGCATCACGGAATCATTGATTAACTCGTAGTCATCCGCTAAAAAGGTGGGGGTCAGGCGTTGCTGTTCAATTCCTTTTTGAACAAAAGATAAGTTGTGAAAGGCCATTTGTTTACCCACGCGAAATTTCCAAAATTCGCCTACCGTATTGATCTCATCATAAGTGAAGGGGGTGAGTATTTTACCCGTATAGGTGGCCAATGCCCAGCCCTCCTCTCTTCTGATTTTGAGCCATCGCCCAGCCACAATTTCGGCATCTATGAGTTCATCGAACAGCAATTTACCTGACTTATGGATGATTTTGATTTGTGTGGATTCTTTGATTTTTAAAAATCCAAAGCCCAGATCAGCGTAAGTGATCATGGGGCCCGAATAGATGGAAGTACCCGCTCTGTTGATCAGTTGCTTGATCCCGGAGGCACTACTCACCCCTATGATGTCGCCTTGTAATGTTTGGCAAAGGAGCTCCTGCTTTAAAAGGGAGTGATACTTAGGTTTTAAGATAGGGGTTCCTTCTAAATTCATGAAGCCAATCTTTCCTTGCTCTAAGAAAGCCAACAGTGGTTGCGCATTTAATTGAGAAATGACCTGTAGTGAGTCTATTTTTTCTTCAAATTCGGAGAATGCAGAAAGATTAAAAAATACGTCTGGATCCATATGGTATAAAATCGATAACAACTCCTCGTTATATGGGCTTTGAGGATAGTTTTGTAGATGATCTAAAAAACAATGGGATGTATTAAGGTCTAAGGTTCGCTCAAAAATAACATCAATAGCTGGGGTTACATATCGAGATTCTGGGTACTCATTGATAAATTTTTTAAATTCATTAAGGTCATCATTTGCTGTTTTTTCTTCATAAAGGAGCCGTTCGTAATGGGCTTGTGCACGTTCTGAAAATCTTGATGTGGAATATACCTTTACATAGTTTTCATAGGATTCCCAGTTATGAATCTGTGTTACCGAATCAAAAGCTAAGCTATCGATGTTATAGAGGATTCCTTCGTTATAAGCGCTTTTGGGATATAAAGAAAGAAAAGAATGAAAGGCATCCAACGTATATCGGGATAAGACTTTTTCATAGGTTTGATTTTCGATGTCAGTATTGGTTTCTTCGATGTCAAGGAGGCTAAATGGAGCCATGATAAAAGCTAATTTTATTTTTTCATCTGCCCGTTGAAAATCAACAGCCGCCTGTTGGGCATAAATGCGGGCTTGATCTAGGTCATAGTATTCAGAAAGACTATCGCAAGACAAGAGTCGTGCATACATCCACCTACTACCCGGATTGATGGAATCTTTAGAAATTTGACTTTCTAGGAGTTCCTTAGCTTTTGCGACATCCTTTCTTTCAAGTGCTCTGAATACACGCTTGAGGTCCTGAGCGTTCACCATGAGATGAGGGATCAGGAGGAATAAAAAGCAAACAATTTTAACAAAATTCATTTCGGGTATAAAATTACATATTTGAGTCAAGTCCTTCGAAGAACCTCAGGAAAACCTTTGGTAGTTTAGCAAGACTTCCCTTTTATCGTTAGGAACGACGATTGGCAAGCAGTGGAGGAGGTCCTCCCGTGAATGGATTCCATCTACTAATGGTTTTAGCGCCAAAGCCAGAAGCACGCATAACCAGGCGGTCTCCGTATTTATCTCTAATCTTATCCATGGCTTGATATAGATTGAACATGTGTTCAGAATCTTCAAATAGATGAATTTGATGACCCCCACCTACTAGATGACTGAACTTGACGCCTATCAATCGCACCAGAAGCCTTTTTTGATAGAGTTTTTCGTACAATGTCATCACGATGGGTAAAATGACTTGATCTGAAGCGCTATAGGGAATTCTTTTTTGTATTGTATAGGTTTGAAAGTCTGAATACCGAAGTTTTAGGGTGACACAAGCCGTCAGTTTATTACCCCTACGCAATTGAAAGATAAGATTTTCTGCCATGGCCGTCAGTAGGGACTTTAGTTTACCGATGTCTGTGGTATCTACATTGAAGGTGCGTTCTGTAGATATGGATTTGCGCTCTTGATAAGAGATGACTGGGCTAAGATCTATGCCATGTGCTTTTTTCCAAAGTCCAGCGCCATTTTTACCCAGTACTTTGCTGATCATATGGACGGGTATTTCTTGAAGGGTTTGAATTTTTCGAATACCTAAGTCACATAATATACGATAGGTTTTTTCTCCTACCATAGGGATTTTCCTAATAGACAAGGGGGCTAAAAAGGGTTTTTCATATCCTTTGAAAATACTGAGTTGGTTATTGGGCTTGGCTTCGCTGGTAGCTATTTTAGAGACCGTTTTGTTGGAAGACAATCCAAAGGAGATAGGAAGACCCGTTTCTTTTATGATTTTTTGGCGTAATTCAGAAGAAAAATTTTGGCAACTATAAAATTTATCTACGCCAGTCAAATCAATATAGAACTCATCAATTGAACTTTTTTCATAAATAGGTACCGCCTCTCGGATGATGTCCGTGACATTTTGGGAATGTTTGGAATAAGTTTCTGAATTACCTCTTAATACGATGGCCTCAGGACAAAGTCTTTTAGCCATTTTCATAGGCATGGCCGAGTGGATCCCAAAATGTCGAGCCTCATAACTGCAAGAAGCAACGACGCCCCGATCAGAAACACCTCCAATCAAGATAGGTTTACCTATAAGTCGGCTATTGATCAAGCGCTCACAAGAGACAAAAAAAGTATCCAAATCAATGTGCATAATGTTTCGAGGGGCTGTTTCTTGTATCATATTATGTGGTTATTTCTCCTTTTTTTAAATCAGTATATCTAGGATCTTCTACAATAGGCAAAAAATTCATTTGATTTATGTTGATATGGATACAATCGAATTCTTCCATAACCACCCCTTTCAGTAGGTAAATACCTCTGCCTCTAAAAGGATATTGAATAGTGCTTTGAGGGAAATGAACGGTATCGATGAAATGACCGGTATGATCTAAAAAATTTCCAAACTGCATAAGGGCGCCAGTGCTTGTTCTTGTTTTCTTGTAGGTAACTAAATACCCGTATACAATGACCTCTTGATGGAGGTAATGCTTTAAATCCTTTGTAGATAATGAAGGCGGAACTTTTGTGACTAGTAATTCAAAAGGATTACAAAGAGGGAATCCAAAATATTCTATTTCATTGAATGCGTGAGCTAAGGGGATTTGCTTGAACGTAGGCATTTTGTAGATCGTTCGTGCTACTTTGAACAGATTGAAAGTCCGTATTTCCATATTTATTTTATTGATCTTCATATGGCTTTCCCAAAGTAATTCGTAGGGATCCTTTTCCGTAAATCGGAAAGCCTCAATTTTAATGAGAAGAGAGAGTTGTTCTATAGAGAGAGGCACGCGTTCGATAAAATCATCTAAGTCTTTAAAGATGCCTTCCTTTTCTCGATGCGCACAGATTTTTTTTACGGTACTTGTTTCGATAGACTTAACCAAAATAAATCCAAGAAGGATGTGTTTGCCTGAAATAGAGGTAGCTAATTCGCCAGCATTCACACAGGGAGGAGAAACAATAGCACCATGCATACGTGCTTCATGCACATAGAGTTCGGTTTGATAAAATCCTCCAAAATTATTGAGGGTGGCCACTAAATATTCTAAGGGATAGTAGGCTTTGAGAAATAAGCTCTGATAGCTTTCTACTGCATAGGAGGCCGAGTGACCTTTGGCAAAAGCATAACCTGCAAAACTTTCAATTTGCCTCCAAACTTCATTGACCTCTTCGATAGGATATTTTTCCTTTTCACAGTTCGTAAAAAATTTATCTTTGACCGCTGTAAATTCTGATCGCCCTCTGTATTTTCCTGACATTCCCCTACGTAGGACATCGGCCTCTCCAAGATCTAGTTTTCCATAATAATGAGCCACTTTAATGACATCTTCTTGATAGACCATGATGCCAAAAGTTTCTGGCATAATTTTTAACATGATGGGGTGCGCTTCTTTGATACGATCGGGGAAGCGGCATCTTAAAATATATTCTTGCATCATACCTGATCGGGCTACGCCTGGCCTGATGATAGAGCTGGCTGCGACCAATCCCAAATAGCTGTCAACTTGTAGTTTTTTGAGGAGCATGCGCATGGCAGGAGATTCTACATAAAAGCAACCTATGACCTTGCCGAGTCGGAGTAGTTTTTTTATTTTCCCATCGGTTTTAAAACGCTTAATGTCATGAATGTCTACAGGGGATATGTTAGGATGGTTTTGTGCGATAATACTTACGGCATCTTTGATTTTTCCTAATCCTCTTTGACTTAGAATATCAAACTTATAGAGTCCAATGTCTTCCGCTGTGACCATATCAAAATGAGTGGTAGCGTAGCCTTTTGGCGGCATCAACGTAGCCGTATAATAGTTAATCGGTCTTTCAGAAATTACAATACCTCCCGCATGAATGCCCAGATAATTGGGAAATCCTTCAATTCTTTTGGCGTAAGTAATGACCAATTTCGAGAGTTTATCGAAAGTGGGTTCTTGTGTTGAGGTCCCTTTTGAAAGGAGATCTATTTCACGTTTGGGAAGGCCAAATACTTTACCGAGTTCACGTACAGATGCACGGTATTGAAAAGTATTGTAGACGGCAATGAGTGCCGTATGGGTGAATCGTTTAAAAATAAAATCGATGACATCATTTCGATCACGCCAAGAAAAGTCAAGGTCAAAGTCTGGAGGAGTTTTTCGATAAAAATTAATGAATCGTTCAAAATACAGATCAAGTTCTACCGGATCAACATCTGTAATTCTGAGTAGATAAGCAACGATACTATTGGCGCCACTGCCTCTTCCGACATAAAAATAGCCTTTGCTTCTTGCGTAGTTGATGATTTCCCAATTTATGAGAAAATAGGAGACAAAGTTTTTTTGATGAATGATATTTAATTCCTTCTCTATTCGATTGAGAATGATTTCATTGGGATTGGGATATCGATAAGGGAGCCCCTGTTCACATAGTGTTTTGAGTAATTCAAAATCTTTTTTTCCGTCACCCGAAAAAGTTTTTTGATTTTGAGAATGTATGTGTTCGAAATCAAAGGAGATCGTGCATTGATCGAGTAGCTGATACGTGTTTTCAATGAGTTTGGGCCATGCGGCAAATTGGTATTGAAGTAGCTTTTCATCGATATATAAGTCATTGGCTTGACCTTGTGTATTTAAAGAGAGTTTACTTAGTAAGGTATTTTGATCGATGGCTCGGAGTAACCGATGTGTATTGAAGTCTTTTTTATCTCTAAAAGAGGAGGTATGAAGAATAAGGATTTTATCGATATTGAGGGATACTCTGCTGTATTCAAGTTCAGGGATGTGCTCTGTATTCACGCCCAAGAATTCATTTTTTTTTAATATAAAATGGCGGCATTTAGTGTAGGGGTAAATCACAACCGTATCTTCTAAGGTCTTTGCCTGCTCAGGGATATCGGATACGTCCGTAAAGCTGGACAGGTACGTATTGATCTGTTGAAATCCATTATTGTTTTGAGCTAACAGGACGAATTGTTGTATGCTGTTATTTCTAAAATCTACACCTAATACGGGCTTTATATTATATTTAGGAGCCATACGGACGAAATCCAGAGAAGCAGAGGTATTATTAATATCGGTAAGTGCCAATGTTTTAATACCCTTTTTTTGAGCCATCTTGAGGATAGATTCAGGAGCGACGGTTCCGTATCGAAGGCTAAAATAGCTGTGGTTGTTGATAAACATTTACTAATATTTTTAGTAAATGCTAATTTAAATAGTTTGAAATATTTAGAGCCTAATTTTCAGTTTTTTTTATTAAAAAGAATCAGTAAAGTCAAATAAATCTTACTTACCTATTAATATTACATTAATGTAATATTAATAGGTAAGTAAGAGATACTTTTAGGAAAGATCAGATACTTTAAGGAGAAAATGACTAGGGCCTGAACAAATCGGGATGTTCTTTATCATAAGGGGTAATTTCTTGTAGAAAGCGCGCCAAGGACAAAATACTTGCCTCATCGAAATGATTTCCCAAGAGTGTGATGGATCCTGGATTTTCATCGGCATAGGAGCCATTGGGAATCACCACACATGGATGACCCGTGAGATTGGTCATTAATAATTGCTGACTGAATGAGGGGGCCACTAATACATCGATATCAGACATTAATTCGTTGAATTGCAAGGTAAGTTCATATCTCAATCTATTGGCCTGAATATAAGCTACGGCTGGAATCAATTGAGCCGCTCTAAACACATTGGGCCACGCATTATCTATTTGTCTGACCATCAGGCTATCTTGATTTGATTGGGTAAGAAAGTCAAAGGCAGCCGCCGCTTCTGCTTGCAGGATAAAACCTAAGGCCTCTGTGGGTATATTTTCCGGTAATTTTTTTTCGACTAGATCGTATCCTTGAGATTTCAATAATGACAAAGTATTTCGATCATTTTCTGAATAAAAATCAGGATTTTGATCATGAGTAAGCACCCCAATACGAAGATTTTTTATCGTTGAATCATAATGATAGTTAAAGGGAGCGTCTTTTACCGAGAGGTCTTTGCCGTCTGTTCCTCTGATGGCTTCGAATACCAATGCACAGTCTAAGGCATTTCTGCAAATAGGACCTAATTTATCCATTGTCCAACTGAGTGCCATGGCTCCATCTTTGCTGACGCGGCCAAAAGTGGGACGCAGTCCCGTAGCACCACATCGAGTAGATGGAGAAACAATAGAACCTCGAGTTTCGCTTCCGATCGCAAAAGGGACCAATCCGGCTACTGTTGCGGATGTTGATCCTGCTGAAGACCCACTGCTACCTTGCTCAAGGTTCCAAGGATTTTTGGTTTTACCACCATACCACACGTCACCCCAGGCCAGGGCACCCAACGTTAATTTGGCTATCAATACTGCGCCTGCAGCTTCTAATCGGTTAATTATTTCAGCATTTTCAGAAAAAATTTGTGACTTAAAAGGAGTAGCACCCCAAGTCGTCTTATATCCAGCCACATTTAATAAATCCTTAGCACCATAGGGGATGCCGTGTAGGGGTCCTCGATAAATGCCTTGACTGATTTCAAGATCTACTCGCTGGGCTTGGCTGAGGGCCAATGAATCCGTTATGGTGATGACACATTGTAAGGTATCGCCATATTTTTTTAGTCGATTGAGAAATAATTGGGTTAATTCTACAGAAGTGATTTGCCTATTTTTAATCAGGTAAGCTAATTTGTTTACGGGATAAAAAGCTAATTCATTTTTATCTTTTGGAAGAGAGACAGACGTGGGAAGACGCCAATCTATGATAGATTGTTTGACCGGGATTCGAGAATGATTTACCGGTGGGATCCAAATTAAGCCTAAGGGTATATTATTTGAAATATTCTGTCTTCGTAAGGCATTAAATTGTAAAAGATGTGCGGCTACCGCAGGTTTCATTTGTGAAAGTTCTGCCGAATCAAAGTCTAAACCGATGAAGGCCGAAGTAATTCTAAGACTGTCTTGACCCTTGACGGATGAATTGAAAAAACCGCATAAGAGGAATAAAAAAACATTCCGTAGCTTAAAGAAATTTTTACTTCTCATATCATTTTTGAATAAAAAAGTTTTTCTGTGATTTGGGTCCAAGGGATAATTTTTTTTTGAAATTCCAAAAAGGCTGAGTAGATTTTTTTACTTTGTGGATCTTGTTCCGTTAATTCGGTAATGGTTTCAACAGTTTTTTCTCTAAGATTGTCCATCACAGCATCAGGATAAGGTCTCATACTCACCGTGGGTTCTGTTTGAATCTTTGGTAAATAGGTGGCGTTCATCGTATCAAATTTAATGGGAACGATTCGATTCAAACGAAGACATGCTGTTCGAATGATTTCTTGTAAATCTGTAGGAAGGGCTTCAAATTTTGACTTATTGACCAGCATTTCCAATACGGTACCTAATTCATGCCAACCCGGGTAATAATAATATTTAGCCACATTATGGAATCCCATCAGGTAATCATGATACGGACCAATCCATTCAGTAGCATCGATTACGCCTCTTTCCAAATTGGTATATATTTCTCCACCAGCCATGAGCATAGGCGTACCTCCAGCTTTCGACAATACCTTTCCCCCCAAGCCAGGTATGCGCATCTTAAGCCCTTTTAAATCATCGATATTGTTGATTTCTCTATTGAACCACCCACCCATTTGGCAACCTGTATTTCCTGCACTGATGGGGAGTAAATCGAAAGGTGCATAGAGCTCTTCCCATAATTTTTGACCTCCATTGCAAAGAATCCAGGTATCCATGAGCTGGGCATTTACACCAAAAGGGATGGTTGAGAGGAATTGACCTGCAGGAAGCTTACCCGCCCAATAATAGGCGGATCCATGATTCATTTCTACCGCCCCATTGCTTACCGCATCAAAGCCTTCGAGCGCTGGAATCAATTCACCACCACCATAGACGGTGATTTCTAATCGACCTCCAGACATTTTTTTAACCCATTGTGCAAGTTCATTACATCCCTCACCTAATATGGGAAAATTAGGAGACCAAGTAGTGGTCATCTTCCATCTATAGGTATTGTTGAAGTTGATGTAGGGGCCCTTTTGAATATTTTGAGCGGCGTCCGTTTGACAACTGACTAGACTGAAAGTACTGGCTGCCGCTACGGATTGAATAGATTTTTTGAGAAAAGTTCTCCGTTTTTTATTAGTTTTTTTCAAGGTATCTTAATTTAACGAGATAAAACGAGGGTAATGATTAAAACACAAATTATCTATCTTTTCTTAATTATTAATAAAACAAACAGATAAAATGGGCTGACGGTTAATTCAATCAATTTATCAACAGAATGACCAAATTAGGACATTTTGTCCTTTTTTCCATTTTATTGATGGAGACATCAGTCAAATTGACCCAAAATATTTAATGGTATCGAATTTGTGATTTTAATACAAGAAGTGCTTGGTACCTATTCAATATGAATTTTAACAATTATACCATAAAATCTCAGGAAGCTTTAAACAAAGCTACGGAGATCGCTATGACCCGAGGTCAGCAAGTGATTGAGACCGGTCATTTATTACAGGCTATTTTAGCGTCTGATGAAAATTTGATTTCATTTTTATTTAAAAAAATAGGAGTCAATCGATCTATAATTGAATTAAAACTAGACGAAATCGTCCATAAATATCCTTTAGTTACTGAAGGTCAAGCTTATTTATCAAATCAAGTGGCACAAGCATTACAAAATGCAGAAGGCTTTTTAAAGAATTTCGAGGATGAATATGTAGCCATAGAGCACATTATACTCGGGATACTTAAAGGGAAAGACCAGACGGCTCAATTGCTCAAGGATTCAGGCTTTGCCCAAAAAAACATTTTAGCAGCTATTGTTGAGCTCAGAGGGGGGCAAAAGGTCCAGGATGTGCATGCAGAATCTAAATACCGTGTATTGGATCGGTATGCTATTAACCTCAATGCGTTAGCCTTAAAAGGTAAAATCGATCCAGTGATTGGACGGGATGAAGAAATCAGGAGGTTACTGCAAATCTTGGCCAGAAGAACTAAAAACAATCCCATTCTTTTGGGTGAACCGGGGGTTGGTAAAACGGCCATTGTGGAGGGGCTGGCACAAAGAATTGTCTCAGGAGATGTACCTGAGAATCTTAAGTCTAAAGTTATTGTATCCCTTGACATGGGCTTATTGATTGCTGGAGCAAAATTTAAAGGAGAATTTGAAGAGCGACTTAAAGCAGTGATTAAAGAAGTAACCGATAGCGATGGCGAGATCATACTATTTATTGATGAAATTCATGTACTTATCGGGGCAGGGGGAGGAAATGACAGCGCCATAGATGCGGCCAATTTATTGAAACCAGCGCTTGCGGGGGGTTCATTACATGCAATAGGGGCCACCACCTTGAATGAATATCAAAAATACATCGAGCGAGACAAAGCTTTGGAAAGAAGATTTCAATCGGTTCAAGTGGCTGAACCCAACCTTCAAGATGCCATATCCATACTCCGAGGGATTAAGGACAAATACGAATTGCACCATGGGGTGCAAATCAAAGATGAGGCCATTATTTTAGCGGTTGAGCTATCCAGCAGGTACATAACTGATCGATTTTTACCCGATAAAGCCATTGATTTAATTGATGAGGCGGCTTCTAAACTGAGAATAGAAATCGATTCCCTTCCTGAGGAATTAGACGAGCAGAATAGAAGAATTAGGCAGCTTGAAATTGAGCGAGAAGCCATTAGAAGGGAAAACGATCAAGCCAAAGCATTGGACTTAAGTCGTGCCATTGCAGATTTGGAAGGGACTCGTAACGAGTTAAAGGCCAAATGGGAAAATGAAAAAGGAATTATTCATGGTATAAGAAAGCAAAAAGAGGTGATTGAAAACCTTAAAATTCAAGCAGATCAAATGGAACGCAGTGGTGAATTAGGTCGTGTAGCTGAGATTCGATACGGTAAGATCATTGAGGCTGAAAAAAAGTTGAAGGGTTATCAAACTCAGCTTTTGAAGATGCAAAAAAGGGATTTTTTGTTAAAAGAAGAAGTAGATGGAGCAGATATTTCAGAAGTAGTAGCCAAATGGACCGGTATTCCATTGGCAAAGATGCTTCAAAGTGAAAGAGTTAAATTATTGAATCTTGAAGAGGAAGTAGGTAAAAAAATAGCGGGTCAATCCGAAGCCATTGCTGCCGTTGCGGATGCGGTAAGAAGGAGTAGAGCGGGCCTGCAAGATCCTAAACGCCCCATTGGATCTTTTATATTTTTAGGTACTACAGGTGTAGGTAAGACAGAGCTTGCCAAAGCATTGGCAGATTATTTATTCAATGATGACAGTTGTATGGTTAGAATTGACCTGTCGGAATATCAAGAAAGTCATGCCGTCAGTAGACTGATTGGGGCACCTCCGGGTTATATAGGTTATGATGAAGGGGGACAACTCACTGAAGCGGTAAGAAGAAAACCCTACAGCGTCATCCTTTTAGATGAAATTGAAAAAGCCCATTCTGATGTATTCAACGTATTATTACAAGTGTTAGACGATGGTATTTTGACAGACAATAAAGGGCGAACTGCTAATTTCAAAAATACTATCATCATCATGACGACAAACCTAGGGGCTCATTTAATTCAAGAAAACTTCGAGCGATTAGAGGTATGGAATTTTGAAGAAATTTTAGCGGATACAAAGCGACAGATATTAGATTTAGCCAAAATGTCTTTTCGCCCCGAATTTCTCAATCGAGTAGATGAAACCATCATGTTTAGGCCTTTGACCAAAGAAAACCTGAGACAAATTGTAGGTATTCAGTTCAAATTGATCCAAAAGAGACTGGAGGAGAACGGAATTAAGATTGAGGCAGATGAAAAAGTATTGTTGCACTTGGCTGAAACAGGATTTGATCCACAACTTGGTGCACGTCCATTGAAACGAACATTACAAAATGCCTTATTAAATCCATTGTCAAGAGAAATTCTAAAAGGGAATTTGAGTAGAGAGTCGATCATTGGAGTGACTCTTAATGAGGACCAAAACATTGAGTTTGTTAATTTAGATGATGTATCTGTCAATTGATTTAGGTTTATATTATATCTTTTTGGAGCGTAAATGTTGAATTTATTCAGTTTTAATATATTTCGTGAAATCTCTTAGCAGAAATTAATGTTAAAAGAGCATGAGAATATCTTAATTGGGATACCGATCCGGTTGGATTAAAATCCTATTTATCCTTACTATTTCTTGTAGTCAACAGCTACTTTACGGTCAGCAAAAAAAGTCCTTAAAAAATAATGTTGATCAACAGATTAAAATTAATTTTGGAATAGGGATTGCGGGACAATTTTTATTATTCCTTAATAGGGATGATCGTGTGGTCGATTATTATTCTTCCGAAACACATATGAATAAAACCTATTCTGCGATGGGTCTGAGTCCAGAAATTGCGATTGAACTTTCAAATTTTTTTAGCTTAAACTATACGCCCAACTTTCGATATGGATATTTAAGAGAAATTTCTTTTGAACAAAAAATCAAGACATTTTATCATGACCACCAATGGGCCATTTTTAATAGGCTCAATGACCGCAATCAGCTAGGAGTAGGATTGTCTATTTTTAATAAAATAAAGGCTTTGTAGGTAGGCTGATAGAAGTCTATGAAGATGGAAATGTCTCTCAAGATGATTATATGGATTTACAGTTTATGGTCTTTGCTTTGATCTATAAAAGTTCTTTATAATTCGAGCAGCTAGATTATGAACTTAAAGCTCTGATCGTTCCTAACGCGGGGATTTCTTTTATTCCCGCAGTGAAGCAATCTTTTATCTTTGGCTTTGCTTTAAGGTATAGACTTCAAAAAAAAATCAATCTAAGGCAGCCAGTACTTTACTGATGTGGGGTGCAATAAATAATTGTTGATCATTCACAACCACGACAGGGATACTGATTCCTTCAGTATGACCAGAGGCTTTTACTCTTGCTACCATTTCAAGGGCATATTGATCACTTATATCTATATCATGAAAAGTATACTCTAACCCAATAGAGTCTAATTTTGCCTTAAAATTAACGCAATGTGGGCATTGACGACTGCCGTAAACTACGATTGATTTTTGTATAACTTGATTAATAACTTTTTCGTAAGTGGTGGTATTTTCCGGTGCTGAACTGCATTGGACTAATGTACCATTTAAGATTATTGTTAAAACTATGGATAAGATTTTCATATTATTGAGATTTTTTAAATTAAAATGTTGATTCTTAAATAAAACCGATGCCGTCTTTCAGTAGTTTGCTTAGGTAATCAAATTAAAACTATATAAGAAGGGTGCTCGGTGCGCTACTCCAGTTATTTTTTTATGACGTTCAAAAATACCTAATTTTGACATTTTTTTTTGAAAATTTCCACGATCTAATTTTTTAATTAAAACAAACTCATATGTAGATTGCAAATCGGTCATGGCAAAAAATTTGGGTAGCAAATACAAGCCAAAAGGCAAGTAATTTAATTTGATACGAATATGGTTAAATGCTTTATGAATGATTTCTTTATGATCGTCATAAAGGGGGATAGATTATTTAGGTCTACCCATTTACATTGATCGCTCATTGGATCAGATTAAGGTACGACAGATTTTATATTTAGCAATGAAAATAACAGGTAGTGATGAATCTTTGATCCAAACAAGCAAGTAGTTTTTATTCTGATCGCCGATGAGTTCCTGAAGGGAATATAAATCTTGTCTATCCAGTCCTCCAAAGGTATGAAATTGGCTTAAAAACATCTTCAAAACTCAAGCGTTGTTTTAATATTGATTTTTTAGAATAAAGCCTCCGGGTAGGGACCACAGGTTTATTTCTATTAATTTCAGGATTAATACTTTGATTTTTTGATCCTCAAAACCTAAAATTACGCAATCTACGGAGTGACCTAGAATACAATGATTTACATTTGTGGATATTTGATTTAATGGGTCAGTACTTAGGTTCATAAATGATAAGTTTCGAACTTCAGAAATTTAATGTATAGAGCATAAGGCCTGCTTCCGGTAAGCATTGAAGGCATGATAATTTTCCATTTTTCATCATAAATCCAAGCTTAAGATAGGACAATATAATTAAAAATTGAGTTTTGTTTGACATGGGTATCTTAAATTGATTTCGATTACTGCCAAGTTTTTAATAATTGATCTTTATGCTGCACGATATTTTTTATGGCGATGTCAATTTCCTTTTTATGTGTTCTAAAAATGAGGATACATAACCGAAAAATAAATCGGTTTTCGATCATGGTACTGTAGAGAAAGATCTGACCCTCTTGCTGAATATTTTGAATTAACTCTTTTTAAAGTCATTATTCTCACTCCCATCCATAGGGTACCAAAAGGGAGTAATGGTGAGTTGAGGAGGGCCACTTGATTGAAATCCACAAGCCAATATTTGTTCATAAAAATATTTTGAAAGAATTAATTTTTCATTTAAAGCAGCTCTGACAGGAGCAATACCATGCATTTTCAGGGGTAACCATATCCTTAACCCTCTAAAGGGTCGGGTCAATTCGATGGATAAATCGGTAGGAGATACATTCATATCATTGGTTTTTAAATCTTGAAAATAAGCCGCGGTATCACTGAAAGTCTTTTTCATATCCGTTCCATTTTTGATCAAGATAATTACAGAGCCGTATGGGAGGAAGAGACTCTTATGAGGGTCTAAGACTATTGAATCTGCAGCTTCAATACCTTTTAATAATTTTTTTCCTGTTGAAGTTAATAAAAAAAACCCTCCATAAGCCGCATCAACATGGGACTAAATTTTATTTTTTACCGTAATGAATCTAATGGCCTCAAGAGGGTCAACGGCGCCTGTATCCGTAGTCCAAGCTGACGCCACAATCATCCATGGGATACATCCATTAAGTTGGTCTTGTAAGTTGTTCTTGCTTAATTTATTTCTCTAATTGAGCGGGGATTATCCGGTCGCCATTATCAAGTTCGATATAACGGAGGATAACCTTTCCCAAACCTATCATTTTTAATGCTTTAGTCTCACAGTGATGGGTTTGTTTACCCAAATAAGTTACGCAATGGACATGATCTTTGGCTTTTAGCTGAAGGACTTCGGGTGTGGTAATTATGGCAGTTAAATTAGCAATGCTTCCACCTAAAGTTAGATTTCCATAAGCTGTTTTGGATAGCTAACTAAGGAGAAAAGCCATGAAAAGACTTGGCTTTCTAAGCGTACCATACGAGGATTTGTAAAAAAATACCTCTATAAATTGGTTATGTCCGACCAATAATCTGGCAAGGTAGAGGTATAAACACTACCACCAGGAATATAAGCCATATCAAAGCCTGAAACTGCATTAATTCCATCACGATCTATTTGACGCGAAGTAGGCCTAACGACTTGAGAAGGGTCAGATTCTTCTTCGAGAAAGCCCTCATCCCATGAAGTATTACTTTTTTCTGGATTTAAGTAGGCCTTTCCATTAGGTATTTTTTCAAGAAATTTCTCAGTATATTGGATGATGAGCTTCCTGATGTATCGTCATTCCCCCCTATTGCGATCTAGCTGTTTGGCAATTTTTTCTAAAGTGTCAAGGGATTTCATCATCAGAGGAATTAAGAGGGAGGTTCAATAAGATCGACAAGATTGCCATATAAATCAGCAAATACCGCGACTTTACCATGGGGGATTATTTTTGCATTTTTAATAATTTTAATGTTCTGTTTTTTTGAGGTGATCATAATCATCAGTGTGTAAAAATAAAATTACGCAACCACCAGTCTGATCACCTATCCGAGCCTTTTGAGCATCATTTTTTGCCTTGGCAAAAAGCAAGGAACAGTCTGAACGGCCCGGTGGGCGTACCCTGACCTATCTCTTTGAAGCGGATAATTGGATATCATCAATTAATGTAAAATTGAGTTTTTTTGTATAAAAGGCAATCGCTTCATCATAGTCTCTTACAAGGAGCGTAACATGGGCAAAAGATTGGTTCATGAGCTTAAAGTTCATGATTTTGCGATAAATGAGTTACCATCAAATAATTTATATTTCTTGAATAGGCCATCCATGCAGCCTTAAGGAATCAAATTCGATTCATCTTCTCACAGTATTAGCTACTACAGAAAAGAGATAGGAACCCTTCCAATGGTTCCATTAACTCATGCAAAAGGGGATCATTCGTTTTTTAAGTCGCAAAAGAAGATTTAGGATCTAAATCTAGGGATGATGAGGGCAATTTATAGATCAAGCGCCTCAGCTGTCCTTGAGAGTTAAAAATTCTTCCCAGGTTAATTCTACTTTTTTTAAAGTGTCATTAAGTAAGTACCACATGATGACAATAAGAATGATCATCATAGGGAGTGCAATAATGGGTAAACTTAATAAGTTCATCAGTCCGAGCTCCTGATTAAAGGCTTCTGTACCGGGATCACTCACAACAATCCATGTGGCCAAGCAAAAATTAAGAAAAGAGGAAATGAAAAAAGTACCTCCTAAAAGGAGTGAACTAAATTGGAATCTTGTATTAAACCATTCGTTTTCAGAGGGCGTGAGTTTTTCTCTTAGTCCCTCAATATTTAATGTTTCTTCAAAAAACAATTTGAGTAATGGATACTTTGTGTAAGTAGAGATAATCACAGCAACGCCGATAATACCAGGTATAAAGGCTTCTTTTACGGCCAACCAACTGGCTGAAAACTGAAATATACCTATGCCACCGGTAAGCAATACGCTAATGAGTCCCAAGACAGAAAAAAAGTTAATTTTCTTATTAAAATACAATTCTGAAAGTCCATAAAATATGGGAAAACTTAAGGCAATCAATAAACCATAAAATGAACCTAGTGTACTTTCTGAACTGAACTTAGTCAATATAATCGTGGGGATGATGAGGTTACATATGAGGTTAAAAAAGGAGGAGCTTGATTTAGTCATTTTATTATTTGATACTAATTAATTCTATTAAATAATATTTTAGATAGCTTCTTATAAGTAATCACGAGGTCTAAAAATAATCATGATTTTAGGGTCTGATATAAAATAAGGTATTAGGTAATTCAAAAGAAAAATGAGAGATATAATTTATCGTAATCATTAAACTTTGGGAGTTTGTCATTATTCATACAATAGATCATTTAGAGTGCAGATCCAGGGCGTTCAAAATTTCGGATTTTTTTAAAAGTTAAAACAGGAAATTTCTCAATTAAAGCATCCACTCCAATTTCTATGGCATGGGGTTTCCAATCGCTGTGATAACTGGAGGGAACGATTTGCCTTAATGAGATACCTTGACTCAATAAGACATAAGCGACTATTTGAATATCTTCTAGTGAAACATCTTCTCCAAATCGAAGAACATTAGCGACCTCCTTTGAATTATTAGTATATTTATTATGTACTTCAAAGCCCAGCTGAGTTAATGTCATGGGTTGTTTAATCCTATCCTTACGGTTGTAGTATTGAACAAGAACATCAGATCGCAATTGATTGGGGCGAAGGTTATTAATCTTGGTGTTTTTATAATTATCAAATAAATAGTCAAAAAATATCGAATCCGCAGGAGTCATCAATATTTTCTCTTGTTTGGGTTGCTCTGTTCTCTTCTCCTCAATAGGAATTATGGGTAAGAGAGTTTCCTCAAAAGCAACATTGAGTGTATCAATTACTTTTTTCCTCTTTCCATCCTCTTTTTTTTCTTTGATGACCAGCGTGTCATAGCGGATGGGATTTGTTGGCAAATAAGTGGGTTCATTGTAGGCGACTAATGTTTCCTCGGAAGGTTGAGGGTCGCCCATGGAATCGATACCGAATAGTATCGCAAAGCCTGTAAAGACTATTAATAAATAAATGAGCGACCGATCAGGAAATTTTTGATTCATTAAACTTTGTACTACAGGATAAAATTACGCATTATATAATTAATAGAAAAAAGTCAAGGTTTCCTGCTCCTTGACTTTTTTCTGTAATCAATTTATGTTATTGAGGTTTACTCTTTAAAGTTAAATCTAAGGCCACTGGAGTAGCAATGAACAGCGATGAATATGTACCAATAATTATACCTACTAAAAGTGCAAATGAGAAGCCTTTAAGTACTTCTCCACCAAAAAGGAAAAGAATGATCACAACGATCAACGTAGTTAATGAAGTGATGAAAGTTCTACTGATGGTATTACTTAAAGATTCATTAAATACTTGGTAGATTTCAGAACCTGACTTGATGCCCAAATTTTCACGAATTCTATCAAAGACCACTACCGTATCATTGATTGAATATCCAATAATGGTAAGTATGGCAGCAACAAAAACTTGATCTACCTCAAAAGAAATACCCAAGAGATTTGCGATGGCAAAGGATGAGATAACGAATAAAGCATCATGAAAAAGGGCTACTATAGCACCAATACCAAACTGCCATTTCCTAAATCTCACCAAAATGTAAAGGAAAATACAAATCAATGCAATCACTGCAGATTCATAAGACGAGTTTTTGATATCATCTGCGATAGTAGCGCCTACTTTAGAAGAGCTACCTATTGAAAAATGGGTGGCATCGACCGCTGCATCATTGGCAATGTAGGTTTGACCTGTCGTAGCTTCTAGTCCTGAGATCAAGGTTGCTTTAACAATTTCATCCGCAAGGTCTGTATCGTCATCCGTTAAATAGCTGGTCGTGATTTTTATAATCCTATCTGATCCAAAGGTCTTTACTTCAGTTCCTTGTCCATCAAAACTGTCCGTGAGCTGAGTCTTGAGCATGGACGTTTCCATCGCTTGATCAAAGGAGACAACATAAGACCTACCTCCTTTAAAATCCACCCCCATAGAAAGACCATTAAAGATCATAGCAAGTACTCCTACACTGATGAAAGTACCACTGAAAATATAGGCTATTTTTCTTTTGCTTAGAAAATCAAAATGAAAATGAGTCAAGCTGTTCATGGATATTTTATTTGCAAAGCTGAGGTTAGATTGATCTCCTTTTTTAGAAAACCATTCAATGACTACCCGAGTAATGAATACCGCAGAAAAGAAAGAGCAAATAATACCAATGATCAGCGTAATGGCAAAACCTTTGACAGGTCCTTGTCCAAGCGTATAAAGAATGAACCCCACAATCATGGTAGTGACGTTCGCATCTATGATGGAAGAATAGGCTTTCTTATAACCCGAGCTAATGGCCTGTTTTAACCCGGACCCTAATCGTAATTCTTCCTTGATTCTTTCAAAGATTAATACGTTTGCATCGATTGACATACCGATGGTCAATACAATTCCTGCAACACCAGGCAAGGTCAATGAGGCATTTAATTGAGCCAAAATACCTAGGATGAAAAAGACATTTAAAAACAAGGCAAGATTGGCAATTAATCCACCTTTTGAATAATAAAAAACCATGAATACTATTACAATGGCCAAACCAGCCAGCATTGAATTGATGCCCTGTTTACGAGCGGATTTACCAAGCGTTGGTCCGATGACCACATCTTCGACAATCGTAGTGGGCGCAGGTAGGGCACCTGCCTTAAGAATATTTGCCAAATCTTGCGCTTCATCAATGGTAAAATTACCTGAGATGGATGAATTTCCATTCGGAATTTCTCCTTGAACGGTAGGTGCTGAGTACACAAAATCATCCAATACAATGGCAATTCTTTTACCTATATTATTACCTGTGAGACGCTTCCAAGCTTTTGCACCCATAGCATCCATTTGCATGGAAACAGCAGGCCTTGATCTCTCATCGAGATCTTGACGGGCATCTATAATAGATTCGCCGGTCAGTGGAGCTTTACCGTTTCTTGATTTTTTGATGGCATACAGTTCAAGAAGTTCAACGGGATCGAGGGCATTTTGCGTATCAATTTTTTTGACAAGCCACAGAAATTTAACTGTCGAGGGAATGACAGCCAGAATACTGGGATGTTGAAGAATTCTATTGATTCTAGAGGTATCCTTTATTTTGTAAACTAGACCATATTGGGCTTGCAGTAAGCTGAAGATAGGAGATACCTCATTATTTTTGATTGTATCTAAAGAAGCAAGGGCTGTGTCAGCCTCTTGACTTAAAGCGGTGGTGGGATCAGTGGTATTACTTGCCGTAGTATCATCATTATCCGACAATAAGGTGGAAAGATCCTCTAAAGCGGAAGCATCAACGGCTTGTGCGTTGTCATCAAGCGTTGCAGTAAAACCAATTTCTTTTACTGCAATATCGTTAATGCTTTGTAGGATAGGAGTTAATTCATTGATTTCATAAACCTCCCAAAACTCTAATTTTGCGACGCCTTGGAGCAGCTTTCTTACACGCTCTGGATTATCCACACCAGGTAATTCTATTTGGATTCTTCCCGAACCTTGTAATTTTTGAATGTTAGGTTGAGAAGTTCCAAATCTATCGATTCGAGTTCTTAGTATATTGAATGACCGATCAATGGCACCATCGATTTCTGTACCAATGATTTCCAAAACCTCGTCATCTGTAGAATTCAAATTGATACGTCCTCTATTGGAGGCATTAGAAAAAATGTAAGCCAATGTTTTTCCAGATTCTAATTGTTTGTAGCGGGCATAAAATTCATCTAAAAAATTGAGCTGTGTACCTCGAATATTTTTTTCAGCTGTATTGATGGCTTCTAAATAATTTGGATCTTGGTTGTTATCACTCAATCCCTTGAGGATATCAACTGGAGAAACTTCGAGTGTTACGTGCATACCCCCTTGCAAATCAAGTCCAAGATTTAGTTCTGTTTCCTTGATGTCTTGATAGGTATAATCTTGACCCAAAAGCGAGTAAATGGGGTTATTCCAAACCGAATCTAAATACCGTTGTTTTTCTGTGAAATTCACAGTCCCCGAAGGATCTGTAGCTTGGTCAGTGGCTTCTTGTTGGACGCCTTGCGCTACGAACGTAAAGGAGAGGTAGTAAATACACAAAAGAGAGATAATAACTGTCAAAAAGACTATAAAACCTTTATTTTTCATAATTATTAAGTATTAAAAAAGTAATTGAAGAATTTAAATTTGAATAGGTGAGCGTTCTATGGGATACGCTAAGGGGCATTAGGGGAAATAATACGCTGGACCAGGACCAGAAAATTTTTAGAAAGAAAAAGGTCAAATTGATTTAATAATAGACTTACACATTTGCGTTCTTCAATGCCTAAAAAAATATGAATAAATTCATTAGAAAATTTAAAATTGAGGGCCGCTGTAGGGGATTGATTTGCTGTATATACTGAAATGGCCAGCGTACTTATATCATTGTCTTGATTGTCTGAAGAAGCACAAGGGGCCATGACCCTTTGTTCCATCTGCGGGACAAAAGCCATAGAAGAGGTCAATGACAGCACCATCACCGCAACAATGACAGACTTATAGATCCATATGTTATATGTTTTTTTCACAATCGCAAACAAAGGTAAGAAATTTATTGTCTAGATACTATTTTTAAATGTTGCTCGATCTCATCACAAATCAAAGGGAGGGATTCATCAAATCCATGTTGATTTGAAATGAGCAAGTTTGCCTGATTTTTCAAGGGTAAAATATATTTTTTATAAGTGGGCAGGGCATGTTTTTCAAATTGATACATGACCTCATTTAAGGAATAACCTCTATGATGTGAATCTCGGGCTATTCTTCTTTTGAGCATCACATCCTCTGGAGCCTCTAAAAAAATTTTGAGATCTAATAATTTTGATAATTGGGGATAATAAAAGGTAAATAAACCTTCAATTAGAATCACAGGACAGGGTTCAGTAGTCAGTGTTTTGGCTACAACTTCTTTTTGATTGAATTGATATTCTTTCATTTCAATGGATTTCCCTGATGTTAGTTTTATGAGGTCAGAACAGAGCCGCTGATGATCAATAGCCTCAGGGAGATCAAAGTTTTCAACACCTTGTTCATCTTTGACTTGAGCGTCCAAAGGCAAATAATAATTATCTAAAGAAACCAGACCTATTTGATGTTTCGAAAAATGCTGAGTTAATTGATTGGCAAAGAAGGTTTTCCCTGAACCACTCCCACCAGAAATACCTATGATCAGTTGAGGCTTCATCTTGATGTCAAATGTGCAAGTAATTTTTTAAGAGCGATACCTCTATGAGAGATTTTGTTTTTTTGTGATAGGGACATTTCAGCAAAAGTTTCCTTAAAGCCATTGGGTTGAAAGATGGGGTCATAGCCAAATCCTTCAAAACCCTCTTTTTCCAAGACTATTTTTCCATGAACGAGCCCTTCAAAAACAAATTTCCTCCCGTTTTCATCAAAATAAGTTATAATGGTTTTAAATTGAGCTTTTCTGTCTTTTTGATCGATGAGATTGGACAATAATAAATCGATATTATCTACACTATGTCCGGTTCCAGCATACCGCGCAGAAAATACGCCAGGTTCGTTGTTGAGGGCAGATACTTCCAAACCTGTATCATCCGAAAAACAAGCTTTTTGATATTTTTTAAAAATATATTCAGCCTTTATGAGCGAGTTTTCCTCTATAGTACTACCTGTTTCGGGGATTTCCTTTTCATTGAGATCACCTAAGCCCTGGAGCGTATATCTAGGTCCCAATGCATCACGTATTTCACTTAATTTATGCGGATTGTATGTGGCAAAAATAAGTTCCATCAACGGACATAAAGAGGGGAAATTTCATACCTGAGCACAGAATAGGGAGAGATGATATTAGACGGATCACTTGAAGCGCCAAAGCCTAAGGCAGACGGCAACAATACCACAACTTGACCTCCAGTTTTCATGTTGACGAGTGCTGCCGATATGGCTTCAGACAAACCATTGCCTTGAAGAGTGGCAAATAAGGAGGTATAATTTAGTGTCCAACCTGAAGAGGTATAAGTAAAAGTTAAAGGATTAAAAACCGGATAAATGTAATATTCAGAAGAATCCGGAATAATGGTTGATTTAAAAACTACTCCATCTGCGTCGAATGCGGTGTAATTTATGGTAATGAGATCATTATAATTTATACTATCGCCTTCTCCAATACTTTGGATCACATACCTCGCTCCTGAAACCGTTGTAAAAACTGGATCAAGACCATTTTCCTTTATGTAGTTATTTATAGTGAGGCTATCGGATTCCCATATTTCTTGATAATCAATGGTTTCAATAGCTTCATTTTCCTCACAAGAAATGAAGACTGAGATTAAAGAGATGATGGATAGTGTCAGTAGAGATTCAACCCATCGATAAGATTTGGCAGCGTTCATATTGTTAGATTCAGACATGAATGAGTTAAAAATTATTGACTTTTATGTTAGCGACACGTAATTTTTTGAGATGAATATTTTTCATCTTCGGTTGGCAAATTAACGCAACGTCTCGGATTAGACGATCAATTGTTTCGTTTTTATTTAATTAAAAAGCACATTTATGAAATTTGAGTTGATCCATATTTTTCTTTAAAATCAAGGGTCAACAATTCAAATTTTTCAACGGTCTCTTCTAGAGATAGATATGAAATACCTCCTGAAGCATTTTTATGACCTCCCCCTTCGAAGTGATCGCTTGCAAATTTATTTACCGCAAAATTCCCGGCGGATCGAAAAGATAATTTAACTTCTCCAGGACCTTCTTTGATAATGGTAGCCATGACAATTCCCTTGATGGATAGGGCATAGTTTACCAAACCCTCAGTATCTCCTTTTTCTAAATCGAACTGCTGAATATCTTTTTCGGAAATTGAGAAATACGCAACGTTTTTTTTCTGATCAACGATGAGCTTTTTAAGCAGTGAAAAACCAATAAATTTCAATCGGTTGATTGTATTGGTGTCATAAATTGAACGACTTACTTGATTAATATTGGCCCCCAAATCAATTAATTCTGCTACCGTTCGATGTACTTTAGAGGTAGTGTTGGCATGCCTAAATGAGCCAGTATCAGTCATAATACCCGCATAGAGACAGTTTGCTATATCGGCAGTGATGGCTTTTTTCCCGTCAACTGATAAGATAAAATCATAAATTAATTCGGCAGTTGCTGCTGCAGAAGTATCCCAAATTCGGTAGTCATCAAAATCCTCAGGATCTAGATGATGATCGATCATAACTTTTAACGCGGGCGACGAGGCTACCGCATTTGCGAGCCCTTTGATTCTTTTGAGACCTGAAAAGTCCAAACAAAATATCAAGGCACAGGTTTGAATCATTTCAAGTATTAAATCATCATCTGCTGAGTTGAACTCAAGAACCTGATCGTTGCCCGGGAGCCAAGAAATAAAATTAGGATAATCTGTGGGTGTGATTACCTGAACCTGATGACCCCTTGCCTTTAGAAAATGAAAAAGCCCAAGACAAGACCCCAGGGCATCAGCATCAGGACTTGCGTGCGTGGTGATGATGATTTTATGGAAATTTTCTAAAATGGGAATTAAATCAGTAATGGGCTTCATCAATTATTTTTCTAGCAATAGTCAAAGAAGCAAAAATCATAAGAATTGAGGTTAAACACAAAACTTTTAATTTGAGTGGACTAATTATTTAAAATACTTACTTTTGTGATTCTCAAAATTTATACCTTTTATTAAGCAAAAATGGGAATGACAAAGACCTTTACAATGATCAAACCAGACGCGGTAACCGCCGGTAACTCTGGGGCAATTATAAAGATAATTGAAGCGCACGGATTCGTAGTTAGCGCTATGAAATTGACGCAGCTCACAGCCGCTCAAGCGGGGCAGTTTTACGGGATCCATAAAGAGCGACCTTTCTATAATGACTTGGTAGATTACATGTCTGGAGGGCCCATTATTCCCATGATATTGGAGAAAGAAAATGCTGTAGAAGATTTTCGAGCACTCATAGGGGCGACCAATCCAGTCGAAGCAGCTGAAGGAACCATACGTAAATTATTTGCTACTTCTATCTCGGCAAATGCCATTCACGGATCTGATTCACATGAGAATGCGTTGATTGAGGGAGATTTCTTCTTTTCAAATTTAGAAAAAATGAAATAAATCAAAAAGAAGCAGCCTTGAGCGACGAAGGGCTGTGGCTTTTAAAGGCTACTGATCCTGGGCTCCATCCAAAAGTTATTAAAACCTTCACCGAGGTGCAGTATTATTTTTTTGAGTTGAAGTAATTCTAAGACGGCCAAAAAGTTAAAAATTGCCAGTATTTTTTCTGGTTTTTCGGCCAACAATTCTTCAAAAGAGATCCGCTGATTTTTACTCACATAAAGCTTTTGAATTAAGACTTCTTTTTGCCTTTCAATGGTGTAGGGATAAGGAACAACCTGATGGACAGGTTTATTTATTTGTAGTTCATAGCGATATACAACTTTGTGAAATACTATCATCAGCTTGTAAAGATCTAAATCTTGAACCTCGGCATCAACATTTACTAAAGCGGCAATTTTTTTAATCTCTATCGCCAGATTGCCACGGTTTTCTCTTTGGATTCGTGTGGCTTCTAAGTTGGAGAGTTGCTCAATAACAGATTTATATTTTTTATATTCCAAAAGGTGTTTGACCAATTCCTCTCGAGGATCAATTTCATTGCCTGATTCATCTAATACAGGTCTGGGGATTAACATTTTTGCTTTTATGCGCATTAGGGTAGCGGCTACCAAAATAAACTCACTGGCCACTTCAATATTCATGTTTTTCATTTGATGCAGATAGTCAAGAAAATCACGGGTAATGGTTGCAATTGGAATATCGTAAATATCTAATTCATCACGTTCAATAAAAAAAAGCAGAAGATCAAAAGGTCCTTCGAAAAGAGGGAGTTTAATTTCAAATTTTGTGCGTGGATCGTTAATTATGGAATCAGTCATGAGTATAAGCAAAGATGCATGATTTGGAGAACCAAAAAAAG
>MDTB01156338.1_pt1 | contig 29931 bp, 25 predicted proteins | sample 811161 | NCBI WGS metagenome assembly MDTB01 (sample SAMN05326650, study PRJNA326480) | marine metagenome | isolation source: seawater | place: Mediterranean Sea | collected 2009 | reverse complement strand
ATAAAAATATGAATCACACCATTTTTTAAAGCGTGTATAGTACTCCTTACCAAAAGGATCTAGCGCGTTCTTCAATATACGGTGAAACTGTTTGACATCGGATTCGTTTCCGTAATAAGGGGTTAGGTCGATCCCCCCACCAAACCACCAACCCTGGATATTATTTTTTTGTTTGGCAATAAAAAAACGAATATTCATGTGAATAGTTGGTACGAAAGGGTTTTGGGGATGAATTACTACCGATAACCCCATCGCTTCAAAGGCGCATCCGGTTAATTCTGGACGATCTAGAGTGGCGGAGGGAGGCAAAGTTTCTCCGAATACGTGAGAAAAATTTACTCCACCTCGTTCGATGACAGGACCATTTTCGACGATTGATGTTATTCCACCCCCTCCAAGAGGTCTTTTCCAAACATCTTGGTTAAATGATTTGCCATCTGCGATCGTAAGGCTATCGATTATATTTTTTTGGAGCTGTATTAAGTAATCTTTAACGTCGTCAAGTTGCATCTTTTTTAGAGGTTATTTCTTTGATAGGCCAATATCATTTCTAAACTGCGCACCTGGGATGTCAATAGCATTTATAGTTTCCATAACTTGATTACGAGCTGTAGATATATTTTCTGAAAGAGCCGTAACACACAATATTCTGCCGCCATTTACGAAAAGGTGATCGTCCTTCTTTATGGTGCCAGCATGGAATATGTGCATGTCCGGTTTATTAGACGGGAGATTTCCTATTCTTTGGCCATTTATCGGAGATTGAGGGTAGCCTTGTGTTGCAATTACTGTCCCGAGTGCACACCTCGAGTCCCATTCTATTTGGTACTTATCTAGTTCTTGGTCAAGCGCATATTCACAAAGAGCAAACAAACTGCTTTTTAGTCTAAAAAGTATTGGTTGAGTTTCCGGATCACCTAGACGGCAGTTAAACTCCAAGACATATGGTACTTTTTTCTCGGTGATCATAAGTCCGGCGTACAGGAAACCTTTATAAAGAATTTTTTCTGCTCTTAATCCTGCTAAAGTGGGCTCAATTATTGCGGACATTATTTGCTGTTGAAGAGCTGATTCAGAGTGATCAGTGGCAGGAGAGTAAGCACCCATGCCTCCAGTATTTGGCCCTCGGTCATTTTCTAAAAGTCTTTTATGATCTCGGCTTGTAGCTAGTGGTAATATGTGTTTTCCGTCGGTCGCGACTATAAAACTTAATTCCTCCCCTTGGAGAAATTCTTCAATTATAATTTTATTTCCGGCCGCCCCCATTTTTTTGTCAATCAACATCATGTCAATAGCTGAGTGTGCTTCTCTTGAGTCGCGAGCAATCACCACGCCCTTTCCGGCCGCAAGCCCATCAGCTTTTACAACTACTGGTCCGTCAGCAGTTGCTTTAACATATTTGTGGGCGAGTGACGGATCACTGAAAGATTTAAATTTTGCACTTGGAATTTTATACCGTTGCATAAAAAGCTTCGCAAATTCTTTTGACGACTCGAGTTGAGCTGCCTCTCTGGTTGGTCCGAAAATGGGTAGTTGTTTTTCTGCAAATTTATCGACTAATCCTTCAGAAAGCGGTCCTTCAGGACCAACTACTGTAAGTCTTATGTTATTTTCGAACGCAAAATTTGATAGTTCATCGAAATTAGTTAAGTTAATATTTTCTATTTTAGGCTCGTAGAAAGTGCCTCCATTTCCTGGTGCTACATAAACTGTAGAGACTCTCTTGTCTTTTGCTAGAGACCAAGCAATAGCGTGTTCTCGACCGCCCGATCCAATAACTAAAACTTTAAATAGTTCTTTTTTTTTCATAGATTCCGTTATGGTTCATTTATACTTATCTCAATAGTTGCAAAACGTTGGACTTAGGCTAGTGCCTGAAGTGACGGAATCCTGTGAAAATCATTCCTAGCCCGAGTTTATCAGCTGTTAATATTATTTCCTTGTCTCTTACACTTCCTCCAGGATGGATTATTGAGGTCGCTCCAGTTTCAGCTATAAATTCAATTGCATCTGGAAAAGGAAAAAAAGCATCTGAGGCTACAACACTGCCCTTGAGGCTAAGTCCTGCTTCTTTTGCTTTTATTTTGGCTATCTTTACCGAGTCAACTCGACTCATTTGCCCTGCCCCGATGCCGATTGTCATGCCATCTTTAAAAAATACTATAGCGTTTGACTTTACAAACTTCGCTACTTGCCACGCGAACATTAATTGTTCTCTGTCTTCTTCTCGTGGTTTTATTTTTGTCGGAATTATTATTTTATCATGTAAGTCCTTTTCACTAATATCGTCTTTGGTTTGAATCAAAATACCGTTATTAATTTTCTTGAGGTCATAGTTATTCAAATTTCGATGATTTGATGTTTGTAAAATTCTGAGATTTTTTTTCTCTCCGATAACATCCAAGGCAGCAGTAGAAAAGGCGGGGGCTACGATAACCTCCACAAATTGATTGCTTATTGCTTTTGCCGTAGTGGCGTCTATTTCTGAATTTAAGGCAATAATTCCTCCAAAAGCTGACTTCGGATCTGTGGAGTAGGCCTTTTCGTAAGCTACCAGAGGAGTATGTCCGATTCCGACTCCGCAAGGATTAGCGTGCTTTACTATTACGCAGCTCGGCGAATTAAACCCCTTCACACACTCCCAGGCAGTATCAGTATCAACAATATTGTTGAATGAAAGCTCCTTACCGGCAAGTTGAGAGTATCCGCTTTTATAAGTTTGATCAATATAGAAAGCTGCTTGCTGATGAGGGTTCTCGCCATATCTAAGTTCTTGGTCTTTAATAAACTGTATATTAAAATTATCTGGAAATTTGCGCTGGTGACTATCTAAATCCAACGAAGATAGATGATTACTTATCATTCCGTCATATGCAGCAGTGTGAGCGAATGCTTTTTTTGCAAAGTTAAAGCGGCTTGAACGATCGATTTTACCATTCGATTCCTTGAATTTTTTTACAAAATTTTTATAGTCTTTGGTCTCGGTAATGACGCAAATATTTTCCCAATTTTTTGCGGCTGCCCTGATCATTGCAGGACCACCAATATCGATATTTTCTATAGCTGTCTCAAGGCTACAGTTAGGTTTTTTTATAGCCTCCGCAAAGGGATATAGGTTAACTACTACAATTTCAATTGGAGGAATGTTATTTTCTTCCATTTCTGCTATGTGAGAATGTTTACGGCGATCGGCTAGGATGCCACCGTGAACTTTGGGATGTAACGTTTTAACCCTCCCGTCCAGTATTTCAGGAAATCCCGTATGCTCGGAAACTTCCGTTACCGGGACTCCGCTCTTACGTAGCTTTTCAGCTGTGCCACCAGTGGACAAAATTTCGATTCCTAACTCCGAAAGTTTCCGTCCTAAAAAATCAATATTCGTTTTGTCAGAAACACTGATTAAAGCAAAACGCTTTTGTGTCATTTCATCTGTTCCCTATCTACCGTTGCGACTTTGGTTATTTTACCGCTTCACATTTTGATTTTGTATATTTTTATTTTTTTGCGAAGTGTATTTCGATTTAATCCGAGCATAGCCGCTGCACGGGTTTGATTTCCTTCCACATGTTCGAGTATTGTTTCAATAACTGGTTTTTCGACTGATTCAACTACCATATCTCTAATTCCAATAGAGTTTTCCCCATCCAGATCCTTTAAATACTCGCGCAAAGCCTGTCTGACATGTCTTGCAATTATATTATCTTCTAGCACCGAATTACCTTAAAAAAAACAACGCACAAATAGTAAAAAAAGAGGAACTTCTATGGTCGCCTCAACCCTATTATTCTTATACAAATCACGTAAATTTGCTACCAAAAATCATTCGTTGTATCACAATTTTTTTCAGATAAGGCAAGGCATCTAACATAAACAATGCAAAACCACGTGTTATTACTAGTGGCCCATCATTATTAGAAAATACTCTGGTCAGCAAATCCGTGAATCCGATTCCGAAAGATCTATCGGCCGCCCTAGATGCTTTATACTTGACGAGAAAGTTTGCGGCTCCCAAATCAGCACATTGATTCTTCTTCGATAAATCGGCAAAGTCTTTTACATCCCTCAGTCCCAGATTAAATCCTTGCGCTGCTACAGGGTGAAGAGTTTGCGCAGCGTTGCCTAAAACCACTATCCTATCTGAGGTAACATCTTTGGCATAACGCATGAACAAGCGCACACGTTTTTTTTCTTTTACTGACTGAAATCTACCTGCTCTCCATCCAAAATGTTTTTGAAGAGATTGCAAAAATATTTTGGTGTTTGCTGCATATCTTTCCTCGCAATCGGCGGCTTGTCCTGTCCAGACTAGTACATATTCATCACCGAATGGTAATAAGGCGATAGGCCCATGCTCAGTGAACCTTTCATAAGCAGTATTTGTGTGTTTTCTATCACACTTGACTGTACAAATAATGGCTTCTTGGTCAAAACTCTTCTCTTTAAATTTTTTTATACTATTGTTTGCTAACGAAGAACCTCCGTCAGCAATTACTGCAAGATTTGAATCGATTTCGAATATTTTTTTGTTTTGATTACAACTTATTAAGGCTTTATTCCCTTTTACAGAAACGTCGGTTACGAGGCATTTTTCAAGTATCTCGACCCCCAATTTCTGTGCTTCAAGCACCAGTTGTCTTTGGAGTAGGTTTTGGGGAATAACGTATCCCAATGCTGGTATATCCAACACTTCATGACTAACAATCGTTCTCCCAAAAAATCCTTTGTGAGAAACATGAACTTTTTTTATTGGCGTACACTGCTCTAGGTTTCCCCAAACCCCGAGGTTTTCTAAAATAACTTTGCTTCCATAAGAAATAGCCAATTTTTTTGATTCTACTTTCGGTTTGCTAATAGAATTTGCATCCATTATCATGACATTTTTGTTTTGGCGTCCTAAAGAAACGGCTAAAGCACTCCCAACTGGACCTGCCCCGATAATTACGGTATCAAATCTCATGGGCTATTTTTCGCATATCTTCAATCTCGTTTATAGTTTTTGGGGTATTTGATGTAATTACTTCCGGCCCCGACGGTGACACCACTATATCGTCTTCGATTCGAATACCAATGTTCCAAAAATGTTCAGGTATTTCTTTTTTAGGCCGAATGTAACAACCAGGTTCAACCGTCAATACCATCCCGTTTTTAAACTTTCTAGAGTTATTTTTAATTTTATAAGCTCCTACGTCATGCACATCCATCCCTAACCAGTGGCCGGTGCCGTGCATATAAAAATCAAGGTAGTCTTTATTTTCAACTATAGAATCTACAGACCCTTTACATAGCCCTAAATCAATGAAGCCTTGAGATAGGGTTCTTATTGCTGTTAGGTGAGGTTGCTCATATGAAACTCCTTCGGAAATACAATCTATTGCCGCGATTTGGGCCCCTAAAACAAGTTCATATATATCTTTTTGAGGAGGGGAATAATGTTTCCCAATTGGGAAAGTTCTGGTTATATCAGACGCATAACTTTCTAGCTCGCATCCAGCATCTATTAATAATAATTCCCCATTTTTTAATTGGTCATTGTTTTCGATATAATGCAGTATGCAGCTGTTTTTGCCCGATGCAACCACCGAGGTGTAGGCCGGAGCTTGGCATCCATTTTTGTTGAATTCGTGCAAAATCTCCGCTTCCACTTGGTATTCGTACAAACCAGGTCTAACGTACAGCATCGCCCTCTTGTGTGCATTACTTGAAATTTCCGCCGCTCGCCGCATTATATTGAGTTCGTGACTATCTTTAATTAGTCGCATTTCGTAGATAATGTCTTTGATGTCACAAATGGAGTCAGGCGCCTCGTTTTCTCTTCTTGATTTTGCATGTATTGCTCGCACCGCATTCATAATGGTTTCATCCCAAACATTATGTATACCCATGTCAAAGAAAATTTTCTTATTCTTTATGATGTTTGGCAATTTTTTATGAAATTGGTTTATGGGGTAGGCTTCATCGAACCCGTGGATCTCCGCAGCTTTTTTTGGACCTGTGCGAATTCCGTCCCATAATTCAAGTTCCGGGTTTTTTTCGCGGCAGAAAAGGATGGTTTTTGACTTAGCACCGGCGACGAGTAGCATTATTGAATCTGGTTCTGAAAAGCCGGATAGGTAGTAGAAGTTACTGTCATGTCTATACCTATGTTGCGTATCTCGGCTTCTAGTTTGTTCAGGTGCGTTAAACAAAATAATAACCCCTGAACCTATGGCATCCATTATTCTTTTCCTACGTTCTATGTACATTTCTCTCATAGTAATTTTATTGTTTTTAGAGTTAATTTGTTTCTACATTGTCGATCATAAGCTGAGCGATATCAATGCTATTTTCCGTTCCTATTCTAAACAAATGGTCTATTATATTCGGAACGTCTTCTTTAGGGCGGTTTTGCGAAAGTTTGTATTTAGCCGCTACTTTTTCAATTGCGACTTCAAAGAAAACGATCGAATCTATCATCTTTTTCAAATAATCTTTCGGTAGATTAAAATCCCACTGGTCTGTTTTATCTGATTCATGGGTATCTACTAAATTACTTAAGAACTCAATAATTTCTTTTCTGTTTGTGATTAATCTCGGAGTCCCAGAAATGTGAACTACTGCGTAATTCCACGTTGGAACACTGGGTTGGTTTTTATAGTAAGTGGGGGATACATAATGGTGTGGTCCATGAAAGATGACGATTATTTTTTTATTTTCTAAAAGACTTTTACAATGTGGATTGTTTTTAGATAAATGTCCTCGCAGGACTTTTTTTTTGATATCCATTAAAATTGGAGTATGGCTTACATAAGGTTCTTTATCATTGCCAGATATCAGCGTAGCGAACCCATGATTTTTTATTAATTTGTATATCTCATCATCGTTTTTTGGTACAAAGCTATTCGGTAGGTAAATTATTGTTATTCTCCTCAAGTTTGTTGCGCAAAGCCGCTAGTCTCTCAGGGGTGCCGATGTCGGCCCAAAATCCTGAATGACGGTCACCTGAAATCAATTGCTTGGAAACCGCTTCTTTTAGTATGGGAGCTAGCGGACACGCTGTACGAGGACGAATAGTATCAAACATTTTCCTATTAAATACACTTATACCGCTAAAAGTTAGTGAGCATTCGGCATGATTAGAAACTAAGTTTTCCGCAATCGAAAAATCTCCACTTTCATGGTAGGGGGGATTTTCTACTAGGATCAAATGTCCAAGCAAGTCATCTTTCTTACGAAATTCTAAAATTTTGTTTTTTAGATTGATAAAGTTGTAATCTGTGAGAATGTCACTATTAATCACTGCAAAATAATTGGTATTTATGTTAGGAAGAGCATTGGCAATTCCGCCTGCTGTTTCAAGTAATAAACTTTCTTTTGAAAATATAATTTCCAAATTTTTTGGGCTATTTTTGTGTAGCGCCTCTTCTATTTTATTTCCGAGGTGGAAAAGATTAACGATTACTTTTTCAAAACCTACCTGTTCGAGCATTTCTAAATGTCTCAAGATCATAGATTTGCCATTTATTTCAATTAATGCTTTGGGAATTTCGTTTGTTATGGGACGCAGGCGTTTACCAATGCCCGCAGCAAGTATCATCGCAGTAAGAGTGTTATCCATAAGTCTATCTTTTCATCGCATTTTCGCGATCTTTAATTTTATAGAGAAATTCGTTGAGTGGTAATAGTTCGCTGTAATGGTCACAAATCGTATTTAAATAATTGAAAAATCGCGGTGTGTCTTCGAGATACTTGGTTTTTTTGTCCCGGTAGCATATTCTGGCAAAAATTCCCAAAATTTTTAGATGTCTATGCACTCCCATAAGATTAAATTGTTTTTTAAAATTAGAGAATGACCCGTCTACTGGGATATTTTTTGCTTTAGCGCTTTCCCAATAAAATTGAATCCAATTATCAATTTTTTTTTCATTCCAACTAAGGAAAGCATCTCGAAATAAACTCACCAAGTCGTAAGTTACGGGTCCGATTACAGCATCTTGAAAGTCAATTATGCCGGGACAATTGTCATCTGCCATAATGTTCCTTGGCATAAAGTCCCTGTGAACAAATACTTGAGCCTGTTGTTTCGCGTTTTTAATTAATATCTCGTCTAATTCTCTGAGCATCACTGATGACTTTTGGTCAATTTTAAGATTCAAATGCTTGTTGAGATACCAATCTTTAAAAAGGTTCAATTCTTTCCTAAGAAGGTGTTCGCTATACAGAGGTAGAGCATTATTTTCTGTAGCGCATTGCCACTTAATGAGAGCAAAGATAGCTTTTTTAAAAAGTGCATCGGCGTTATTTTCATTTATAATATCGAGATAGGTATTTTTTCCTAGGTCGGTGAGAATTAGAAAACCATTTTTTAGGTCAGAGAATATCACCTCAGGGACCCTGAGACCGGCTTCAGCCATCATGTCAGCCACTTTTAAAAAAGGGCGGCAATCTTCACGAGGGGAAGAGGCATCCATAGCAACGAGTGTTTTATTGTTTTGCAGTCTGATTCGAAAATAGCGTCGAAAACCCGCGTCGGATGCGATAGGTTCAAGCTCAAAATTCTGCTTATTGAGTTTCAGCTTTATCCAACTTTTTAAGTTATTTGAACGTTCCAAGAGTATAGAAATTGTTAGAATAAAAGAAAAGAATTTACACAAGATATTATCATTAATTTATCTAATTTTTTGCGCTATGTTGCGATATTTTTACATACTAACTTTTATTGGCTTTTTAGAGTTTCCAAACTTTTCTAACGAAATCCAAGCAGCCGGTATAAAAGCTAAGGCTCCCGTAGAAAAAACTACTGTTATTTCGCCGCGAACGCGTTTCTTATTGTCAGCTGGTAGCGTAATGGGTCTTCCCGGGAAGTTTATTGAGGCTTTTGGAGGGGTCAAAATTAGTGGAGACGGCAAAACAATCTATTCAGATGAACTAAGCTATGATTTTATAACTGGTGATGTAGTGGCAAAAGGACGAGTTCAACTGGACTCTTCCAAGATAAAAATTTCTGGCACAGGCCTGAGATTTAATATCGATTCAAGTCAAGGAGTTATCCATGATCCTGAATATTTTTTAAAGGAGCAAGGTGCGAGGGGTAAAGCGGATAAAATATTTGCCGAATCTGATACAGAATTTCTTGTCGAGAATGGCACATACACTACATGTGACCAAATTCAAGATGATTGGCATTTGAGACTGGGTAGCCTGAGGGTTGATAAAGTCGAGGACTTGGGTATTGCCCGCAACGCCACCGTTGTCTTTAAAAAAACACCGATTTTGTATGCGCCTTATCTCGATTTCTCGCTGACCGGAAGGCGTAAAAGCGGTTTGCTTACTCCTTCAGCGGGACAAACGCGACAAAGTGGTACGGAATTCAAAATACCATATTATTGGAATATTGCTCCAAATGCCGATTCAACTATTACCCCTCGTATGATGTCCAGGCGGGGACTTCAACTCAATCACGAGTTTAGGTACCTTTCGAAAAATATGGGTAGCGATATCCAGACTGAATATTTGGCGACGGATCAACTATATGAAGACTCAAGGTGGGCATATGCGATTTCACAAAACTACAGGTTTCGGAAAAAAGTATCCGCTTATTTGTCTTTGCAAAGTGTTTCGGATGATGACTATTTTACCGATCTTAGCGATAATATAAACGCAACATCACTTACTAACTTGCCTCGTGAGGCTGGTTTTACTTACGATGGTGGTTGGTACACAACTGGCGTACGGGTGCAAACGTTTCGAACTTTGCAAGATCCTAGGGATTTTGTTGTTCCTCCGTATGAAAGGGTTCCTCAGTTTCGATTTTTTGGCACCAAAAAAATAACATTCGGCCCCGACATTGATTTTAGGGGTGAATTGGTTGACTTTGAACATCCTACGCTTGTTAATGGGCGCCGGGATGTTTTCTATCCTAGTCTGAAATGGCCGGTTCGCAGATCCTTTATCTATTTTACCCCTAAAATTGGTTACCACTATACACGCTACACTTTCGAATCTTCTGCTGTGGAGAGAACTCTGCCAATTTACAGTTTTGACTCCGGGATGACGTTTGAGAAACCTTCAAATTTGCTAGGTCAAAAATTTGTACAAACTCTCGAGCCGCGCCTTTATTATGTCTACATACCTCACAGGGCTCAAGGTCACATACCAACTTTTGATACGGCGGAGTCGGATTTTAATTTGGCTCAGATTTTCACCGAGAATCTTTTCACAGGGGCGGATCGGATCAATGATGCTGATCAATTAACCGCTGCGGTTTCGAGTCGATATCTTAATCCTGCCAATGGGGAGGAAAAACTGAGATTCACGTTAGCACAACGGTATTATTTCTCTGATCAACGAGTTGGACTCGACTCAAATTATGTACCTAGAACGTCTAATAAGTCAGATTTGCTAATTGGTGTTGATGGACAAATTAGTAAGTTTATGCGAACAAATGTAATAGCGCAGTACAGCCTCGTCGAGGATCAGTGGGAGCGATCTAGCACGATGTTTTATTACAAGCCGGCTTTTGGAAAGCTAATCAACTTTGGTTATCGTTTTACACGTGATTCTGTAGAACAGTTGGACTTTGCTTTGCAATGGCCGGTACGGCATAATTGGTCTGCGCTTGCTCGATGGAACTATTCGACTCGAGATAAACAGTTAATTGAGGGAGTGTTCGGTTTCGAACGGGATTCAGGGTGTTGGAAATCACGTTTCGTTGCCCACAGATTTGCTAGTGCAATTGATGAATATTCTACGTCTTTCTTTTTTCAATTAGAGCTGGTGGGTCTTTCTAAGTTAGGTCTAAACCCTTTAGATGTTCTTAAGCAAAACATTCGAGGTTATGGTAAAAAGTGAAGTACCTTGCTATTTTTAATGCTGGATAGGGAAATTAGAAAATTTCGATGAAAAATATTCTGTCAAAATTAAGGCCTTTAGGGTGTCTTTTGTTGTTTTCATTTTTGAGTTCGCTGTGGGCGACTGAAAATGAGCCTGTGTTGCTAGATACAATTGTAGCTATTGTGAACCATGATGTGATAACAAAGTTGGAACTCGACGATGAAGTTTTGTCCGTGACAGCAAGGCTAAATGAAGAAAGCGTGCCTTTGCCCTTACCATCGGTTCTTAGAAAGCAGGTGCTAGAGCGCATGATAATGTCAAAAATCCTTGTTCAAAACGCACAAGAGAGTGGACTTCAAGCGGGGGACAAAGTTGTTAGGAACACCATAAACCGTATTCTAAAAAGAGAGAAATTAAACTTAACTGAATTAAAAACTTCACTAGAGGCATCCGGGCTCAGTTTTGATCGTTTTCGAGAACAAATCAAGGAGCAAATATTAATCTCGCAATTTAAAAAACGTGAAATTGATGCACAAATTGTTGTTACAGAATCTGATATCTCATCTTACATTGCGAAGAGCCGAGAGGTGGGCGAGACTACTGATGAGTACTTGTTAGGGCATATTCTCATTCTAGTGCCTGAGGGGGCAACTGCAGATGTGATAACGGATAAGCAGAATAAAGCATCGGACATTCTAAAAAAATTAAGGAGTGGTGCAAATTTTTATCAAATTTCGGCGAGCAGCTCGGATGCACAAAATGCACTTGAGGGTGGAGGGCTGGGATGGCGCTCGGCTAATCAGCTCCCTGAAATTTTCTTTGAGGTCGTCAAAAGTATGGCGGTAGGAGATACAAGTAAAATTTTACGAAGCGCAAATGGTTTTCATATTTTAAAGTTAATGAATAAAAGGGGGAACGATACCCCAGTGATTGTTAAGCAAACCAGGGCTAGACATATATTATTGAGACTAAATGAGATCCGAACAGATGAAGAGGCAAAGCAAAAGTTACTTGAACTGAGAGATAGGGTGGTGCTTGGCGGCATTCAATTTGGGGATTTGGCTCAACAATTTTCTGAGGACGTCAGTTCTTCCAGAGGTGGGGATTTAGGGTGGCTGGCAGACGGTGAAACTGTGCCAGAGTTTCAACAGGCTATGTCGACTTTGGGAATGGGTGAAGTAAGCGTTCCAGTAAAGTCATCCTTTGGATGGCATTTGATTCAAGTTGTTGAGAGGAGAGATCAAGATATGTCTGATGAACGACAAAGGGTTGAGGCTCAACAGGCTATAAAGCAAAAAAAATCCGACCAAGCCTATCAAGAATGGATTCGAGTTCAACGAGATAGAGCCTATATAAAATATTTAGAAGAAGTTATCTAGTCATCGAGTAAGGAGGGTTAAATAAAAAAAAATAGTACTAGCCCTCAATTGAAACTCAGTCAGAATTTTCTAAATGATTTAGGTGCGATTGCCACAATTATAGAGGCAGTGAAGCCGCAAACTGATGATAATATATTAGAAATTGGGCCAGGACGTGGCGCAATCACTCAAGGTTTTATTGAAAACGGCAACTGCATTTCGGCAATCGAGTTAGATGAAAATTTAGTTGATTATTTAAAAACTAGATATGGAAACTCCAACCTACGAATAAAGCGAGGTGATATTCTGAAGACTGATTTGTCGACTTATGGAAGAAATATCCGGCTCGTGGGCAATCTTCCTTATCATATATCTTCGCCAATATTATTTCATGTAAGTAAATTTTCAAAATACGTGAGGGATGCTCATTTTATGCTTCAGAGAGAGGTTGTAAACAGAATGGTAGCGAGGCCTGGAGAGTCGTCCTATGGACGCTTGAGCGTCATGCTTCAGTATCATTGGACGATGGAAAAACTGTTTGATCTGTCTCCAAAATCTTTCTTACCGTCTCCAAAAGTTTGGTCTTCAGTTATTCGCATGATCCCTAGAAAAAATCACGATTTTGCGGCCTCTGACTACGATTATTTTGAAAGTATTGTTGCTGACGCATTTTCACAAAGGAGAAAAATGCTAAAAAGCTCTTTAAAAAAAATTATAGATTACAGTGATATAGCAGCGGCAGGAATCAACCCTACTCTTAGGGCGGAAAATTTATCAGTTACAAACTTCGTTGATTTGGCGAACAAAACACTCCCAAAGAATAACTCTCGATTTTAATTTTTCTTTTGTATAAGTTCGATTTTATATTTATCAGGATCTTCGACAAACGCTATTATTGTTGAGCCATGCTTCATTGGTCCTGGCTCCCTGATAATTTTACCCTCCATTTCTTTGATTTTTTCACATACCTCGTATATGTTGTTGACCTCAATTGCTATATGCCCATAGGCAGACCCCATGTCGTATGTGTTTATTTCCCAATTATGAGTAAGCTCTAGCACGGAGTCTGTCGCTTCGTCGCCGTATCCAACAAAAGCAAGGGTGAACTTTCCTCCGGGGTAATCTGATTTTCGGAGTAATTTCATTTTTAGTACTTCAGTGTAAAATTTAATCGACGTTTCTAAATTTCCCACCCTTAACATGGTATGCAATATTCTCATAGGAAAATAATCCTCTATATTTCTGCTACTTCAAAATCTTCTTTTCTTGCACCACACTCCGGACAAACCCAGTTTTCCGGCACATCATTCCAACGTGTTCCCGGGGCTATTCCCTCTTCTGGCAATCCGTCCTCCTCACTGTAAATCCATCCGCAAATCAGACACATGTAGGTTTTGTATTCTTCCATATTTACGACTCTGTTTTTTACTCAAGTTATTATGCTAAAAATTTTTTTATCGGCAAGCGTAGATGAGACGTTATAGTAGAGGTAATTAATGAGTTTTTCTACTAACAATTGTTGAAATGGTAAAACAGCGATCTAAAATGCGGCATTAAGGAGATCATTTTGAAATTCAAACGACTGCCAGGAATTTACGCAATCACCCCGGAAACAGAGGACACTAAACAATTACTAGAAAAAATAGAATTTTTGCTTAACTTTAATGTGAAAATATACCAATATCGAAATAAATCTTCCAATTTAGCTTTACAAAAACAGCAAGCCGCCGCTATTTCTGATTTGGTTAAATCAAAAGAAGGTGTATTCTTAGTTAATGATTCTGTCGAATTAGCTAAATTTAGTAATGCAGATGGTGTTCACTTGGGCGAGAATGATGTGTCAATTCCATATGCTAGAAAGAAGCTCTCAAAATCTACATTTATTGGTTCCTCGTGTTATGCAAATTTGTCAATGGCATTGAAAGCATATAATTCTGGCGCAGATTATGTGGCTTTTGGAAGTTTTTTTCAATCTGCGACGAAACCTTTAGCTACTAAAGCAAATCTGGAGCTTATAGGGCAATTTAAGAAACGCGCGACATTGCCTGTTGTAGCAATCGGAGGAATAAGTGAGAACAACGTCGAAGAAGTCTTATCTTCAGGTGCGGACCTAGTTGCGATATCGGCTGCACTTTTTAACGCGGATAATATTGGAACATCGGTGAGCAAAATCAATTTTGTTTTGGAAAAATTTAGGAAATAAAATGTCAAACAATTCTTTATTATTTGAAAAATCCAAATCAGTTATTCCTAGTGGGGTAAACTCGCCGGTGCGTGCTTTCGGGGCTGTCGATGGTACACCCCACTTTATCGAGCGAGGCAAAGGGCCATTGATATGGGATCTGGATGGTAATTGTTTTATTGATTATGTGTGTAGCTGGGGTCCGTTGATTCTCGGACATGCGGACGAAGATGTAAGCTTAGCAATCGCGAAAGCCGCTCGTAATGGATCTTCCTTCGGAGCCCCGACCGAGCAAGAGTTTGAAATGGCACAAAGGTTGGTTGATTCTTTCAGATCGCTGGAAAAGGTACGCTTAGTAAGCTCAGGCACGGAAGCAACGATGTCGGCTGTAAGAGTTGCTCGAGGGTTCACAGGCCGTAAGAAAATAGTCAAGTTTGAAGGGTGCTACCACGGGCACGTTGATTCTCTTCTGGTAAAGGCAGGTTCCGGCGCTTTAACGTTTGGTCAGCCAAGTTCAGCCGGAGTTCCTGCGGAAGCCACAGCCGATACATTAGCTCTAAGCTACGGGAATTTTGAGGAATTAGAGGAAACATTTAAAAAGTATGGTAACGAACTGGCCGCTGTAATTATTGAACCCGTGGCTGGTAACATGAACTTGGTCAAGCCCCCGGCCGGTTATTTAAAATTTATGCGAGAACTTTGCGACAAAGCGGGTGCTATTCTGATTTTTGATGAGGTCATGACAGGTTTTCGTGTCGGCCCCGAGGGAGCTCAGGGATTGTCTAGTGTATTGCCTGATTTGACAACTCTGGGAAAGGTTATTGGAGGAGGTTTGCCCATGGGTGCCTTTGGAGGCCGCGCAGATATTATGGATCGTTTATCACCTGCCGGCCCTGTTTATCAAGCCGGTACCTTATCTGGTAACCCGGTGGCAGTAGCTGCCGGTTTGGTAACTTTAAAAAAATTGTCGAAGCCGGGTTTTTTTGATTCGATCTCACAATTTACAAAACAATTAGTTGATGGAATAGAAAAGGCGGGTGCAAAAGTTGGCGCCGACGTCTCCTCTCAAGCGATAGGCAGCATGTTCGGGGTTTATTTTTCCGCGGACGTGCCGCAAAATTTTTCAGATGCGATTAAGGTTAATCAAAAACATTTTAAAATGTTTTTCCACGAAATGCTTAATCAAGGAGTCTACCTTGCCCCTTCTCCTTTTGAGGCTGGCTTCACGTCTATTTCGCATGGTGACGCCGAACTTTCTAAGAGTATTTCTGCTGCTGAGCATGCTTTTTCAAGACTGGTGTCTATTGAAGGCCTGAAATAAACTCCGCAACCGATGTAATTTCTTCTTTTGTCAATCGAGATGCTATCGTGCGCATAACCGAGTTTGCATCATTTTTTCTGAGTCCCGTTTTGAAATTCTCGAGTTGACTAGTAGTGTACTGAGAATATTGACCAGCCAGACGCGGGATTTGTCCGGGAATTCCAGCGCCATTTGGAAGGTGGCAGCTCCCGCAGGCGGGAACATTTTTTTCTTCGATTCCAGCCCTATATATTTTTTCACCAAGCTCGGCCAGGGTCGAGTTCTTGGCGCCCATTGTTTTAGCTTTGAATTTACTAAAATAGAGTGCTAGTTTTGCCATGTCGTCATCCGTTAAGCTGGAGGCTATTCCTAACATCAAGGCGTTTTGCCTATCTCCAGATTTAAAGTTTTTCAGCTGTTTGAGTATGTACCCTTCGTGTTGCTGGGCAATTATCGGGTTTATGGCAATGGGACTATTACCGTCTTTTCCGTGACATGCGGCGCAAACCGTTGTGGCTAGAGCTTCAACCTCAAAATTGTGATTTTCAGCACTACATAAACCAGCTACCATGCATATTGTTACAACGGTTAGTATATTCGTTAGGCTTAATTTGTTCATTAATTCCCATTCAATAATTTAATCTAGTAGGACCATTTTAACTTTATATGGGAGTTTTGTGCACTGTAATTCGGGAAAAATTAGATAGAAATCGAAAGTCTATGAAAGATTTTTTTAAAACATGCAAATTTGATTTTTCTGTGGCTAATCTTGAAGGACTTCCTAAACAAAGTTTGGGGGAGGTTGTATTCGCCGGTCGATCAAATTCAGGAAAATCAAGTGTTATTAACGCTCTAACTGGCAAAAAAAATCTTGCGAGATCTAGTAAGACTCCAGGTAGAACTCAATTAATAAATTTTTTTTCGATTAGAGAGAGGTTGTTTTTAGTAGACCTGCCCGGCTATGGCTTTGCCAAGGCGCCGAAAGGGATTAAGAAAAATTGGGAAACGTTGTTAGCGAGCTATCTAATAGAAAGGGCTGAAATTCGCGGGCTTGTCCTGATAATGGATATTCGGCACCCTTTGCAGGATAGGGATTTAGCCGTTTTTGATATTTTTCTACCCACCGGCAAACCAATTGTTGTCATTTTGAATAAAGCTGATAAGTTATCCAGGCAGCAGGCGTTGTTTCAGCAGCGTAAAATAGATAAAAATATAAAAAGTTTTTATTTAAACTCACGCGTATTAGCATTTTCCGCTATTCGGGGAATTGGTGTGGAATCTGCTAAAAAAATTATTAACGGTTGGTTGACTTGATCAGAGTAGGTAATCGAGTGCTTCCTTTTAAAAGTTATCATATGAATGTTATCCTTAGGTGCGAAAAATTTTGTTTTAGGATAGAGGATGAAATCGTACGGCAAATATCCGGATATAAGGCTCAGAAGATCTCGGCGAAATTTATTTTCACGCCGGCTTGTTAGAGAAAACAGGCTAACAGTTGACGATCTCGTATATCCTGTATTTTTAATTGAGGGTCACAGAATGCAGATACCTGTGGACGCTATGCCGGGAATCAACAGAATTTCAATTGATAATCTTGATAATGTCGCCTCAGAATGCCTTGCTCTTGGGATCCCCGCTATCGCTCTCTTTCCTTATGTAGAAAATGGTTTAAAAACTATCGACGGAAGGGAGGCGTTTAACGAAAACGGCTTAATTCCTAAGGCGGTAAGAATGTTAAAAAGAAAGCACCCGGAGCTAGGTGTTATAACCGATGCTGCTCTAGACCCCTACACGAACCACGGTCAAGATGGCCTGATAGATGAAAGCGGTCACATACTCAATGATGAAACTGTCTCAATCTTGGAAAAACAAGCGCTATGTTGTGCGAATGCAGGAGCTGATGTTATCGCGCCCTCTGATATGATGGACGGCCGAGTAAAAAGAATCCGTGCCGTTTTAGAGGATTCTGGATTCGAAAACACTCTAATATTATCGTATGCCTCAAAGTTTGCTTCCAATTTTTACGGTCCATTTAGGGAGGCTGTTGGTTCAGCAAACACGCTGGGTGCTAAAGGAAAAGGTACTTATCAGTTAGATTTTGCGAATGAAAAAGAGGGTCTTAGAGAAGTGCATTTTGATATTGAAGAGGGCGCTGATTTTGTAATGGTAAAGCCTGGACTCCCCTACCTTGATGTTGTAAAAGCAATAACTCAAACTTACATGATTCCTACTTTTGTTTATCAAGTGAGCGGAGAGTACGCAATGTTAAAAGCTGCGTTTGAAAATAAATGGTTAGCTGAAAAGCCAACTATCTTAGAGACTCTGACGTGCTTTAAAAGAGCAGGAGCATCCGCGATATTTACTTACTTTGCTATCGATGCTGCTAAGGAAATCATAGATAACAAAGAATGGTATTAGCTTTGTTTATTTGACAAATATTTCAATTTCTCGAAGCCAGCGATTAATATAAATTCTCCATTTGGGTTGTTCTTAATTTTTTGTCTGATTGTTTTCCTAGAGAACATTGATATGTTAAATGATAATGCGTTGGTTTCAACTATATACGTCGGGATTTTCCGTATACAACCACTGAACCAAAATTTTCGGTCTGCAATAGAAAATTTATAGTCACGATCAATAAGCAGGTATTCTAGTTTTTTTTGATCGTCCGTGTAAGCATGGAAGTTTATTTCTTTTGAGGGGTTTTCTTTACCCTCAACCATGGGACCAGTAAGTGAAATATTAAATTCTAGAAAAGGCTCCATTACTAAAAGTAATAGTTCTATTAGTTCCGTTCCCTGTGTTTTATCCTTCCCATTTTCATTTTTGAATATGCTCCTTTGAGACTGTAAATGAAATCGTATTTCGTCGTCTGACGGAAGCAAAGTTTTTTTTAATAAATTTGCTTGTTTAGCCGCTTTTTTTTTTGCTAATTTGAAAGAGATTTCTTCACTGTTTAATATTATTTTTGCAGCTAAATAAGCGAGGTATTCCCTCTTCTTTTGATTATCATTGAAATTAGGCATCCTGATAACTATATTTTTCCGCTACCAATTAATGAGAATTTTCTTAATAAATTTGATCATCAATATCTCCAGTTTCTGGTTCGGAAATTTTCGGAGAAGGTGTAAACTCCGTTGGAGCATTTTCCTCCAAAAAATATTCGATGATTAACCTTTTTGCACTTGGATCGTATAGTCCGGTTTTTGGGTTTATAGCAATGGGTTTTATACCATCCGGAACGATCGGCAGTTCTTCAGGTTCATTTTTTAGCGCGCTTCCCATGTAGGACATCCATATGGGCAGAGCTGCTACTGCTCCGGTTTCTCTCGCACCTAAAGATTTAGGGGTGCTGTATCCCATCCAAGTCACAGCAACAAGGTTTTTTTGGAAACCCGCAAACCAGGCATCTATTTGATCGTTTGTAGTGCCAGTTTTACCGGCCAAATCTATGCGACCCAACGCTAAAGCTTTCCGACCAGTTCCTCCTTTTATTACATCTTGCATCATATTAAACATTAAGAAGGCGTTACGAGGGTCAATTACTGGCATTCCTCCTTCGCCAGCCAAAGGGTACTTAGCTTCTACAAGAACCTTTCCCTGTGAGTCTTCGATTCTTTCAATGAAGTGTGGAATTATTCGATATCCCCCGTTGGCAAAAACCGCATATCCCATGGCAAGCTCTTGCGGCGTCACGGTACCCGCTCCTAGCGCCATAGTAAGGTACGGAGGGTGCCGTTTGGCATCTATCCCGAATCTTGTAATGTATTTACGAGCGTATGCGGGAGTGATAGCTTGGATAATTCTAATAGAGACTAGATTTTTTGAATTTGTCAGAGCGCTTCTCAGTCTCATCGGGCCATTAAATTTTCCGTCAAAGTTTTTGGGTTCCCAAGGAATATCCCCCGTATCCCGAGGATCAATAGTGATTGGTGCGTCCGTAATAATTGTCGCAGGACTAAACCCTCGGCTTAATGCAGCTGAATATATAAAAGGTTTAAAGCTGGATCCAGGTTGTCGGTAGGCTTGGGTAGCATGATTAAACTTTTTTCTTTTATAGTCGAAGCTACCGACCATTGCTCTTATACCTCCGGAGTTGGTGTCGATCGAGACTAAAGCCCCTTCTACTTTAGGTAACTGACTAACCCTCCATTTTGCGTCTGAAAATTTTCGGAGAAAGATCACAGAGCCTTCTTTTAAGATTATTTTTCCGTCTTTTGATTCAAGTAAATTTTGTTTTCCGTAAGTTAAGCTCTTTTCATTGATGAAAACTTTACCTATTTTTTTTGCATATACTTCTGCTCCGTTGTCCCTGACTTTTAGTATTACAGCTGGAAATATTCCATCACTACCTGGATATTTTTGTAATAAATCGTTCAATGTATCCGTCGAAACCAGTGGGGGGAGTTGACTTTGTCCGGCTATTCCGCGGTATACATGTCTTTCGTCATATTTGAGTAAGCCCTCTCTAAGCGCTTTATAAGCAGCATTTTGATGTTTAACTGATAAGGTTGTGAAAACTTTAAAACCTCTCATGTAAGCTTTCTCTTGGTAGGCATCAACAATTTCTTTTCTTACTATTTCTACGAAATGATCTGCTCGTGTTGCGTAACCAGTCATTTGATCAGCTATTAATATCGGATCGTTTTTTTCCGTTTCTACTGTTAGTTTGTCGATGATACCCTGCTCTTGCATTCGACGTAACACATAGCTTTGTCGTTGCTTAGCCCGATTAAAATTTGCCACTGGATTATAGCGAGATGGAGCTTTCGGAAGTCCCGCTAGCATTGCAATTTCTCCCAATGAAAGCTTATTCAATTTTTTTCCAAAATATGTTTGAGCTGCAGCAGCGAATCCGTACGCTCTTTGACCAAGATAAATTTGGTTTATGTAAATTTCAAGAATTTGATCTTTGGACAAGCTTTTTTCAATTTTAAAAGCCAGGAGGGCTTCTTTGAATTTTCGTATTAGAGTCTTTTCGCTCGATAGGAAAAAATTTCTCGCCACTTGTTGCGTGATCGTACTAGCGCCTTGTCTGAGGCTGCCAGCGGCAAAGTTCGCAATTATGGCCCTACCGATACCGAAAAAATCTATTCCTCGGTGGGTATAAAATCTATCATCTTCGGCAGCGATGATTGCTTGTTTCAAAGCCTCTGGCACTTGATCAATAGTTACATAAGACCTTCTCTCTTCTCCAAATTCCCCTATCAGTTCTCCATCCCGGCTGTAGATTTTTAATGGTATTTTGGGTTGATAAGAGGTGAGGGATTCAAGAGAGGGCAGTCTAGGATATGCAACCAGTGCTCCATATATTCCGAGTAAGCCTCCAGCAACAGCAAAACCGCCGACCAGTAAAAGTAATGATTTAAACCATAGAAGTTTTTTAAAGTCGGGCAATATCTGCTCCATATTTGGCAAATGGTTGGCAATATTATAAAGGACTTATGGGGTAAAACCCATAATTGTTTTCAATAATTTTTCTCTACCACAAAGTTTACGTCACTAAGTAATAGTATTATCCTCGAGATATTATATTATTTTTAAGTTAGTTCATTTGATTAAGGAACATAAACACAGGAAAACAATGAGCCTTGATGAATTACAAACGCAAAATATTTTCTTAGTTGGGTTAATGGGTGCTGGCAAAACCTCTGTTGGTAGGCTGTTATCCAGAAGGATGGGTAAGGTATTTTACGATTCTGATCACGTTATCGAGGATAGAACCGGGGTCAAAATTATGGTTATTTTTGACATTGAGGGAGAAACAGGTTTTAGATCACGGGAGCGCGACGTAATCAAGGAGTTGGTTGGGAAAAAAGGAATAGTTTTAGCGACGGGAGGAGGATCAATCCTTGATTCAGAAAACCGCCAACATTTGAAGAATAATGGGATTGTGATTTATTTGCATGCTAGCGTCGGAGAGCTTGTTAGGAGGACAAATAATGACTCTAAACGTCCCTTGCTAAGGACGAAAAATGTTAAAGCAAAACTGGAAGGTTTATATATCGAACGCGATCCACTTTACCGCTCTATTGCTGATTTAATCTTTGAGACCAAAAATCAAAGTGTTGCTGAATTGGTTCAGCGGGTTACATTCTCGATTAAGAAAAATAGGTCTAGTTGCCTAAGGAAAAGATAACGATGGTCGATGTGAAGGTTGAATTGGGTCCGAGATCATATGATGTGTTTATAGGGTCGGGTTTGTTGCGCTCAAAGGAGGTTTTTTCCTCAGTTATTCAAGCCCAAAAAGCTCTGATAGTAACCAACAAGACAATAGCACCATTGTACCTTGATGAACTTGGCAAGGTGATGGATGTGTTAGGGGTGGATTTTATAACTCATCTTATCGAAGATGGCGAAAAATATAAAAATGCTGACACACTAAATCAAATTTATAATTGCCTAATAAAAAATAACCTAGATCGATTTTCCCCAATCATAGCACTAGGTGGTGGCGTTGTTGGTGACGTTGCAGGTTTTGCCGCTGCAACTTACCAGAGAGGTGTCCCGTTTGTTCAGGTACCCACTACCCTTTTGGCGCAGGTGGATTCGTCAGTGGGGGGTAAGACCGCAATTAATCATCAACTAGGGAAAAATATGATAGGCGCTTTTTATCAGCCAAAAGCCGTTATTATCGATGTAAGAACTTTATCATCTCTGCCAAAAAGACAGTTGTCAGCAGGTTTGGCCGAAGTTATTAAATATGGAATCATAAGAGATGCGACATTTTTTTCATGGCTTGAAAATAACTTGGAATATTTGTTAGCGGGTAATCTCGATAACCTTCCATACGCAATTGAAAAATCATGTCGGATAAAAGCGGAGATAGTGAGTCAAGATGAGAAAGAAGTCGGAAGTCGCGCTTTGCTTAATTTTGGTCATACTTTTGGACATGCAATTGAGGCAGCCACCGGATATTCACAATTTTTGCACGGAGAGGCTGTAGCTATGGGATCAATTTTAGCGTCAATGATGTCAGAGGCTATGGGTTTTATTTCAGCTGGTACTTTGAACCGAATAAAAAATATTTTTTTGCAAGCTGGATTGCCAATTACCCCGCCTAATCTAGGCTTAGATTCTTATTTAGAACTGATGCGAAGAGACAAAAAGGTCCAAAACGGGAAAATACGATTAATACTTCTGAGAGATATTGGAGAAGCTTTTGTTTCAGATGAGTATGATACAAACAAATTAAACGATGTGTTATCGTTGGAAAAGACTGATGCTTGATCTAGCGGTCTATGCGGCCAACCCAAATAATTCCCTAGGTCGCTGCCACCAAGAAGTACCTGATCTGGAGAGAAATGAATATCAGAGGGATCGCGACAGGATAATTCATTGCTCGGCATTTAGAAGGTTAGAATATAAGACTCAGGTATTCGTAAATCATGAGGGCGACCTCTTCAGAACTAGGCTAACCCACAGCATAGAAGTTGCCCAAATAGCCAGATCAGTTGTCCGGGCGTTAACTTTAAATGAGGATCTAGTAGAGGCCATATGCTTGGCACATGATCTGGGCCACACTCCCTTCGGTCACAGCGGTCAAGATGCGCTCAATGCTTGTATGAAAGACGCTGGCGGCTTTGAACACAACCTGCAATCATTACGGGTAGTTGATTTACTCGAAGATCGATATGGTTCTTTCAAAGGGTTAAATTTATGTTTTGAAACAAGAGAGGGAATATTAAAGCATTGCTCGATCAAAAATGCTCGACGCCTTGGGGCATTAGGGCAAAGATTTATTGATGGCTCTCGCCCCTCACTTGAAGCCCAAATAGCTAATCTAGCCGATGAAATTGCTTATAATAATCATGATGTTGATGATGGACTCAGATCAGGACTAATTAGTATCGATCAATTACAATCCGTCAGTATTTTTCGCAAATTTTTTTTGGAGGCACGAAAAATATATCCATCGCAGGAGGGAAGAACCTTAGTTTACGAAACTATTCGGCGAATTATTAACTTTTTGGTTAATGATCTAATCTATCAAACTAGGAGTAATATTAGGCAATTAAGACCAAGACATATTGATGACGTTCGCGCCGCGAAAACTCTAGCTTCGTTTAGCGAAGAGACAAAGGAAGCTCATCGTGAGTTGAAGTTATTTCTCGGGAAATACCTGTATCGGCACAAGAATGTTGTTGAGATGGCCGAAAAGTCGAAATCAATTGTGAGGCAGTTGTTCAATATCTTTTTTGATAACCCTGTTTTATTGCCGAAAAAGTTTTTGAATACAGCAGAAACTTGCCAGATGAGAGGTATATCTGATTACATAGCTGGAATGACGGACCGGTATGCGATTCAGGAACATAACCGTTTGTGCTCGCCTATGCAGTCTCAAAAGAGCAAATGAGTTAAATTTCTTGGGTTATTGATAGGTTTACGTAGTCGGGTTAGTATTAGTGCTCAAGCGAAACTTTTTTTTAGAAACTGCTTGCACTATTTTTTGTCTATTTTGATCTGATGATGTAGGAAACAGGTCATAAAAAAATTTAGAAAGGTGTAGAAACGTGGCAGCTGCTAATTTTCCAGCCCCGCAAGGGCTTTACGACCCGGGAAATGAACGGGACTCATGTGGTATTGGTTTCTTGGCTAGTATTAAAGGAAGGAAAACACATAAGTTGGTCCAGGACGCGCTGGTAATACTAGACAACTTGACTCACAGGGGCGCTACGGGCTTCGACCCGCTTTTGGGCGATGGGGCGGGTATATTACTTCAGATTCCCCACAAATTTTTTCGGCAAGTGTTTAGCGGTAAACTGCCAGAGCCGAGCCGCTACGGGGTAGGGATGTTTTTTTTGCCACAAGAAGTCAAGCTTCAGCGTGAATTAAAAGCTCTTGCAGAGAAACTTGTGGCGCTAGAAGGCCAAAACACGCTAGGTTGGCGTGAAGTACCAGTAAATACTTTGGGTCTCAGTAAAGCAGCCATTCGGAAATCTCCAAAGATTTTCCAATTATTTGTTGAAGCCGACGCTGAATTGGAAAATGATTTGGAATTCGAAAGAAAATTATATTTAATTAGGAAGCAGATCGAAAGTTTTATCGGTAATAGTAGGAACCATAAAAACGCAGGTTCGTATGTAGCCTCTTTTTCTAGTCGAACCATTGTGTATAAAGGAATGGTTCTGGCTCGCCAAGTAGGCGAATTTTACGATGATTTAAAGAATCCGAGCTTTGAGTCTTCGTTAGCATTAGTCCACCAACGGTTTTCTACCAACACATTTCCCAGCTGGGAGTTGTCTCAGCCCTTTAGAATGACGGCACACAACGGAGAAATCAATACTGTGCAAGGAAACATCAACTGGATGAAGGCTCGTCAGGGAGCGGTGGTTTCGGACATATTTGGTGATGACATAGAAAAGGTGTTTCCTTTCATTGCCGAGGGGCAATCAGATACGGCATCTTTTGATAATGCGTTGGAACTGTTGGTGTTAGGAGGCTACTCGTTAGCCCACGCTATTATGCTTTTGATTCCGGAGGCTTGGGAAAAAAATAAACTCTTAAGTCCGACCAGAAAGGCATTTTACAAATATCATGCGCCGCTGATGGAGCCCTGGGACGGACCGGCAGCGATAGTTTTTACCGATGGGATACAAATTGGGGCGACGCTTGATCGAAACGGTCTCCGACCTTCGCGTTTTATTGTCACGAAAGATGACATGGTTGTTATGGCTTCGGAGGCTGGGGTTTTGCCGGTGGGCGAAGATAAAATCAAGAAAAAATGGCGACTGGAGCCGGGTAAAATGCTGCTTATTGATACCGAGGCTAAGCGAATTATTGATGATGATGAAATAAAAGACAACATGGCAGCTCTTCATGATTTTTCTTCCTACCTTAAAAAGCAATCCGTGTCGTTACAGTCCCTGCCTGAAAGTTCAGAAAAAGCTGAGGTTTTAGACGTTAGTCTTATACGCAAAATATTTGGTTATACCCAGGAAGATATGAAGTTCGTTCTGGTTCCGATGGCAACTACTGGTCAGGAGTCGATAGGTTCAATGGGTAATGATTCTCCACCGGCTGTTCTATCAGACAAAAACAAACTGCTATACAATTATTTTAAGCAGCTGTTTGCTCAGGTTACTAATCCTCCTATTGATCCGATTAGAGAGGAGTTAGTGATGTCTCTTATGACCTTTATAGGACCAAAGCCTAATTTGTTTGAGGTTGGTGCATTGCGTTCTAATAAAATTCTCGAATCAAATCATCCTTTTCTGGACGATAACGACTTCTCACGAATAAAGAACATTGCTGATTTCACCGATGACCAATTTCGGTCGAGTTTTCTGGATATCACTGTTAGTGAATCGAGTACTAATGAAGATGTAGAGAATTTGCTCAGTGATTTATGTAAACAAGCCGAGAGATTGATCGAAGCGGGAACCAATATTCTAATACTTTCGGATGCTAAAGCAGGGGTGGGGCGAGTTCCGATTCCAGCACTTTTGGCGACCTCAGCGGTGCATCATTTTTTAGTGCGAAATGGTATGAGAACTAAAGCTGGTCTTGTAGTCCAAACCGGATCTGCTCGTGAGACTCATCACTTTGCCTTGCTTGGTGGGTATGGTGCCGAGGCTGTGCACCCTTGGCTCGCTATCCAGTCTTTACATGAATTGTCAAAAACAGGTTCGGATTCACCTGAAAAATTGGTTGATAATTATAGAAAAGCCGTGGGAAAAGGTTTGTTTAAGGTGATGTCAAAATTTGGCATATCAACCTTCAGGTCCTACAGCGGAGCGCAAGTTTTTGAAGCAGTTGGTTTGAGTAAAGAATTTACGGACAAATATTTTACGGGTACATCATCGAAAATTGATGGAATTGGGTTGCATCAAGTCATTGAAGAGTCACGAAGAGTGTACTCGCAGGCTATTCAAGAATCGGACCTAAAACGAGGGCTGCTGGATCCCGGAGGCGAGTATGCTTTCCGAGTGAGAGGAGAACAACATTTGTGGACTTCGGAATCGGTATCCAAGTTGCAAAACGCAGTTAGAGCAAAAGATGAAAAAAGCTATCGGGAGTATTCTAAACTTATAAATAATCAAAGTAAGAAGCACATGACTTTTAGGGGTTTATTCGATATTGGAACCCTGAGGCAGTCAATCCCACTTGAACACGTAGAACCTTGGACGGAAATTGTAAAGCGATTTTCCACCGGAGCAATGTCAATGGGTTCAATATCTACAGAAGCTCACTCAACCTTGGCCATTGCTATGAACCGTTTGAAGGGTAAATCTAATACGGGTGAGGGGGGGGGGAGGATCCAATGCGTTTTGGTACGGTTAAATCCAAAACTGATACTACCGAAGTGCTTGGGAATGTTGTAGTAAAAAAAGTTACCTTGCAGAAGGGTGATTCGTTACGCTCTCGAATTAAACAAGTTGCTTCTGGACGGTTCGGTGTAACCGCGGAATACTTATCCACTGCCGACCAGATTCAAATAAAAATCGCACAGGGCGCCAAACCTGGCGAGGGCGGCCAATTGCCAGGGCACAAAGTTTCTGAATACATCGCAAAACTACGTTTCTCTGTTCCCGGTGTTGGTTTAATATCTCCTCCTCCCCATCATGATATTTATTCGATAGAAGACCTCGCACAATTGATACATGATTTAAAAAACGTAAACCCAAAGGCTGCTATTAGTGTGAAGCTTGTCTCAGAGGTTGGTGTTGGAACGATTGCGGCGGGCGTCGCAAAGTGCAAGGCAGATCATATAACGATAGCAGGATACGATGGTGGTACCGGCGCCTCCCCCTTATCATCTATAAAACATGCGGGAACTCCCTGGGAGTTGGGTTTGGCTGAAGCTCAGCAAACCCTGGTTTTAAATCAATTGAGGGGACGGGTCACACTTCAGGTGGATGGGCAGATGAAAACCGGCCGTGACGTTGTGATTGGTGCCTTGTTAGGAGCTGATGAGTTCGGTTTTGCTACTGCTCCCCTTGTGGCAGAGGGCTGCATAATGATGAGAAAATGCCACTTAAATACTTGTCCGGTAGGAGTCGCTACTCAAGATGAAGAATTAAGAAAAAAATTTAGTGGAAAGCCAGAACATGTAATCAACTACTTCTATTTTGTCGCAGAAGAAATTCGTATGATTATGACAACAATGGGGGCTCGTAACCTCAACGAAATAATCGGAAGGTCAGATTTATTGGATATGAGGAAGGGAATAGAGCACTGGAAAGCCATAGGCCTTGATTTCTCTAAAATTTTCTACCGACCAGAGATGCCTGAAGAGGTTGCCCGATACAATTCTGAAAATCAGGATCACGGACTCGGCATGGCTCTCGATAACGCCATATTATTGAAAGCTAGAAAAGCAATTAGAAGTAAACAGAGGACTACTTTAAATTTTAATATAACCAATGTTAACCGCACGGTTGGAACAATGCTTTCCGGTGAAATAGCGGCTAAATGGGGACATAAGGGGCTGCCGGAAGATACTATATCAGTGAACTTTAAAGGAACTGCGGGACAAAGTTTTGGAGCCTTTTTGGCCAAAGGAGTGTCTTTTACATTAGAGGGGGATGCTAATGACTACACGGGGAAAGGGCTTTGCGGTGGAAAAATCATAATCCGTCCGTCTAATTCTTTTTCCGGCTTAGCTCATGAAAATATTATTGTTGGCAATACAGTGCTTTATGGTGGTATCGACGGAGAAGTCTATTTCAGGGGTGTAGCTGGAGAGAGGTTTTGCGTTAGGAATTCAGGCGTAACCGCGGTTGTTGAGGGGGTTGGGGACCATGGTTGCGAGTATATGACTGGGGGTACAGTTGTGGTTTTAGGTGAAACTGGAGCAAATTTTGCCGCCGGGATGAGCGGTGGAATAGCCTACGTTCTTGATGAGTTTTCTATGCTATCGCGTAGAGTCAATCCTGAGATGGTGACGCTTGAACCTGTTGAAATTTTAGCTAACCAGGATAAAAATCAGCCTTGGCACTTAGGGCAATCTGATGAGGTTTTATTGAAAGATTTAATTAAAAAACACTATGACTACACTGAGAGTCAACAAGCTTATATAATTTTGGAAAATTGGGAAAAAAATTTAAAAAAATTTGTTAAGGTTTTCCCGAAAGAATACAGAAGAGCTTTAGTAGAAATGAATGTAAAAAAGGGAAAACAGCTGGAGGCAGCATAAAATGGGAAATCCAACCGGTTTTATAAATATCGATAGAAAGACGGCGAGGCCATTGGAGCCGGGTGAAAGGTTAAAGAATTATAAAGAATTTTTGCCACGCCTTTCGGACCATGAAGCCGGTAGGCAAGGGGCTAGATGCATGGATTGCGGGATACCGTTTTGCCAAACCGGATGCCCAGTAAATAATATCATACCGGATTGGAACGACTTGGTTTACACGGATAGCTGGAGGGCAGCTTTGGTAAGCCTACAATCTACCAACAACTTTCCGGAGTTCACGGGCAGAGTGTGTCCTGCCCCTTGTGAAGAGTCATGCACTTTAAACATAAACAGTGATCCGGTCACAATTAAGTCTATCGAGCACGCCATTATCGATAAAGGTTGGTCGGAAGGGTGGATAAAGCCGGAAAAACCAAGTAAAAAATCTGGCAAAAGTGTTGCTGTGGTCGGGTCTGGTCCTGCTGGTTTAGCCTGTGCACAACAGCTTGCGCGCGTGGGTCATCGAGTTGTGGTTTACGAAAAAAACGATAGGATCGGGGGGCTACTGAGGTATGGCATACCTGATTTCAAATTGGGTAAAGAGCTCATTGATCGGCGTGTCGAACAGCTTGAGGCTGAAGGGGTTATCTTCAAAAGCGGTGTTGCTGTGGGAGAGCGTTTGTCCGACAAAAATGGCGTTAATGATTTTTCCTGCGAGTTCATTGATCCCAGTATTCTCATAAAGGAATATGATGCAGTTGTTCTCGCTTGTGGTGCGGAAATGTCCAGAGATCTCATTATTCCAGGGCGGAATCTTGATGGAGTTCATTTTGCTATGGAGTTTCTTCCGCAGCAAAACCGCGTGGTTGCTGGAGACGAGGTCTTAAACCAAATCTCCGCTCAGGGTAAACACGTTGTTGTCATTGGAGGTGGGGACACCGGTTCAGATTGCGTGGGCACCTCTAATCGCCAGGGAGCACGATCGATTACTCAGTTTGAATTGATGCCTATGCCGCCTGAGCAGGAGAATAAAGCAATTACCTGGCCGGACTGGCCAGTTAAACTTCGGTCCTCATCTTCGCATGAGGAGGGTTGTCAAAGAGATTGGGAAATTGCGACCAAAGAATTTATAGGTTCAAACGGGAAGGTAGAAAAAATACTGGCT
>MDTB01020240.1_pt1 | contig 29932 bp, 27 predicted proteins | sample 811161 | NCBI WGS metagenome assembly MDTB01 (sample SAMN05326650, study PRJNA326480) | marine metagenome | isolation source: seawater | place: Mediterranean Sea | collected 2009 | reverse complement strand
TCTTTTCATATTTATCTGAATTATTCCATAATTCAATTTGTGCAATCACCTGATTAGTAAAAGAAGCGCTCATTACAAAACTAGGATGCCCAGTTGCACAACCTAGATTTACTAATCTTCCTTCAGCTAACAAAATAATTCTTTTTTTGCTTGGTAATTCTATTTCATGAACTTGAGGTTTAATCTCATCCCACTTATAATTTTTTAAAGCCTCAACTTGAATTTCATTATCGAAGTGACCAATATTACACAATATAGCTCTATCCTTCATGTCCCTCATATGATCTGCTGTTACAATATCTTTATTTCCTGTGGCAGTTACTACAATGTCTGCGTCTTTAATTGCATCATTCATTAACACAACTTCATATCCTTCCATTGCTGCTTGTAATGCACAAATAGGATCTGATTCTGTTACCATAACTCTAGCGCCGGCTTGTCTTAATGATGCTGCACTTCCTTTTCCAACATCTCCGAAGCCCGCAACAATAGCAACTTTTCCTGACATCATAACATCTGTTGCTCTCTTTATCCCATCGACTAAACTTTCTCTGCAGCCATATAAGTTATCAAATTTGGATTTTGTGACTGAGTCATTAACATTAATTGCAGGTATTAAAAGCAGTTTGTTTTCTTCCATTTTTTTCAAAGCTAGAACACCTGTTGTTGTTTCTTCTGATACGCCTTTAATATTTTTTAGCATGTCTTTGTAATCTTTATGCATTAAAGCTGTAAGATCTCCACCGTCATCTAAAATCATATTTGGTTTCCAATCTTTCTTTCCTTCTATGGTTTGTTTAACACACCACCAGTACTCTTTTTCTGTTTCACCCTTCCAAGCAAATACTGGTATACCTGCTTTAGCTATTGCTGCTGCTGCATGATCTTGCGTAGAGAAGATATTACAAGATGACCATCTAACTTCAGCTCCCAACTCTACTAATGTTTCAATTAAAACAGCTGTTTGAATAGTCATATGAAGACATCCAAGAATGTGTGCACCTTTTAAGGGTTTTTTCCCTTTATATTCTTTTCTTAGTGCCATTAATCCTGGCATTTCAGTCTCTGCTAAAGAAATTTCTTTTCTACCGAATTCAGCTTGGTTAATATCTTTTACTTTAAAATCTTGTGACATATTTTGCATACCTTTTAGCAATATAACTTCTTCTTATCAAGAAACAAAAATTAAGTTGATTTAGGTAAAAGCACTTCTAATTGAGCGCCTTTGGAGTTAATACGATTTGAGGCTGAAATTTTGCCTTTGTGTAATTCAACTATATTTCTTGCAATATTTAGTCCTAGTCCAGAATGTTCACCGAATTTATTTGGTCTATTACTATAAAATCTATCGAATATTTTTTGAGTTGATTCTTCAACAAACCCTGGTCCTTGGTCCCTTATTGAGAGTAAAAAATTATGAGTAGTTTCGTTTATTTCTATCTCTATTTTGTCTCCATCTTTACTGAATGAAATTGCATTATCAAGAAGGTTTGCAATGACTTGTTCCAATCTATTTTCAATACCTAGAACATAATATCCCTTTCCATTTTTACTTTTATTAACAACATCTATCTCTATTGATAAATTTTTATTAAACAGATTTTGTTTAAATTCCTCTACAACATTTCTTATAATTATATTTAAATCAATATTTTTCATTTTTTCTCTGGACAAAGATGCTTCGTCTTTAAGCATTTGTGAATAATCAGTTATTAATCTTTCTATTCTTTCTACATCATGATTAATGATTTCAAGGAGTTTCTCTCTTTCATTTTGTTTTTCTATTTTATCAAGAAGTTCAGAGGCACCCTTTAATGATGCTAAAGGATTTCTGATTTCATGAGCTAAATCAGTAGAAAAAGTTTCAGCTCTGTTAGCTCTTTTTTGAAGATCTCTTGTCATTTCGTCAATTGATTTAGTTAATTTTCCTATTTCATCCTTTCTTATGAAAAATTTATTTATATTTATTGGTTTGTCCTTTTTAATTTTTATAGCTTCTGTAAATAAGACTAATAATTTGATAGGTTTTAAAATATATTTATTCAAAAATAGTGAGAATATTAAAATAACTAAAGCTACTGCTAAAACAGTTCTTATTATAAAATTTTTTCTTTCTTCTACTGCAATTAAAATATCATTAGCTTCTTCGGTAACTATAATATAACCAACCGATTTACCGTTAGTCTTTACCTTACTTAATGTGCTTACAAAAAAATTATTTTTTTTCTTATTTTCTATAACTAGTGGTTCCTCCTGAATTGACTCAAGTACATTTTTTTCTATTACATCTTTATTTTGAAAATCCTTAGAGACAGTAATTTTCTCAAATTTTTTATTATTATTAAAATTTGAGCCATCTATACTTTCCTCTATAATAGAGTCTGTTTTAGAAAAAACACCTCGATCTAAATCAAGAATATTTGTATCTCCAATGATTTTCCCAGAATTATTATAAAACTGAACTCTATCTAATCCTTGGAAAAGAAAACGAGTAGATAGCAGGAATCTTTTAATATTTTTTTCATCAAAAGTAATATTTAGTCTTTGAATATGGTCAGATGTATTATTTATTATAATTGAATGATTTATTGTTCTTTTTTTTACTAAGTTTGGTTGAATAGCCTTTAGATAAAGTAAAGTAAATAGACCAAGTACTGAAAATACTGATAAATTAAATAATAAAAATTTCCTTAATATTGAAGAAGATTTTTCTTTTTTCATTAACTAACGTTCCATCTATAACCGCTTCCGTATCTCGTTTCAATCGCAGAAAATTTATCATCTACTTTTTTAAATTTTTTTCTTATTCTTTTAACGTGGCTATCTATTGTTCTATCCTCAATCTCTGTATTTTCTTTATACGCTATGTCCATCAGATGGGCTCTCTCTTTAATAACACCCGGCCTTTTTGCAAGCTCTTTTACAATCATAAATTCTGTAGTTGTTAATTTATCTGGTAAAGGTTTTCCATTCCATTCACACTCTAGTTGTGAGGGATCTAATTTAAGCTTACCGTGAGAGATTAAATTTTTTGTATCATCCACAGTTTCTGTTTTTTTTCTAAGCTGAACTCTTATTCTCTCTATTAGTACCTTCATTGAAAAACCACCAGATTTTTTCACAAAATCATCTGCTCCTAACTTTAATCCAAGCAATTCATCTACTTCATCATCTTTTGAAGTTAAAAAAATAATAGGTATTGACATTTTTTTTCTTATTCTTTTTAAAAGTTCTTCTCCATCCATTCTTGGCATCTTAATATCAATAACAGCTAGATCAGGAGGATTTCTAGTGAGACCGTTTAAAGCAGTCTCTCCATCAATGTAGGTTTGAATTTTATAACCCTCTTTCTCCAGTGCAATGCTTATACTGGTTAATAGGTTGCGATCATCATCAACTAAAGCAATTGTTTGAACCATATAATATTTTAATCCTTATGATTAAATTGTCAAAATTTAGGCACTAATCCATCAAATTAATGAGCTTCCCCCCAATTATTTCCTGAATTTACACTTACTTCCAGTGGAATTGAAAATTTATGATGCTCAGAACTTGAAATAGAAGTCATTGTTTCTTTTATGATTTTTTTTATGTATTCCTCATTTTTTTGAGCGCATTCGAATATTAACTCATCATGTATTTGTAATAACATATTTGCATCAAATTTTTTATTATCTTCATAAATTCTATCAAGGTTAATCATGGCAAGCCTTATAATGTCTGCTGCAGAACCTTGTATTGGAGCATTTATGGCTGCTCTTTCCTGAAAGCTCCTAACACTAAAGTTTTTATCATTTATACCCCTAAGATGAATTCTTCTTCCAAAAATATTATTAACATATCCATTTTTTCTACAAAAATTAATTGTAGAGTTCATATAATCTTTAATTTCAGGGAATTTTTTAAAATATGAATTGATAAATTCTTGAGCTTCTTGATTTGAAACAGAAATTTGTTTTGATAAACCATATTGGGTGATTCCATAAATAATTCCAAAATTTATAGCCTTTGCTTTTCTTCTTAAGTCACCTTTAACTTTATTTATCGGTACATTAAAGACTTGGCTTGCAGTTAAACTATGAATGTCCTCTTTGTTTTTAAATGCTTTTTTAAGTTCTTTAACATCTGCCATATCAGCTAGAATCCTCATTTCTATTTGATCGTAGTCTGCAGATATCAGAACATTTTTCTTTTCTGCTATAAATGCTTTTCTGATTTCTCTTCCTTCTTCAGATTTTATTGGAATATTTTGTAAATTAGGGTCACTAGAGGCTAACCTTCCTGTATTAGTTGCTCCCAACAAAAAAGAAGTGTGCACCCTACCAGTTTTTTTATTTATATGCTCTTGTAAAGCGTCTGTGTAGGTATTTTTAAGTTTTGATATCTGTCTCCATTCTAAAATTAGTTTAGGGAATTTGTGTCCTGACAAAGCAAGATCTTCAAGTACTTTTGCGCTAGTTGCTAAACTTCCTTTTTTAGTTTTTTTCATTTTTGCTATCTTTAGATCGTTATAAATTATTTCTCCTAGTTGTTTCGGAGACCCAATATTAAAATCTTTGCCAGCAAGAGAAAATATCTCCTTTTCTGTTTTCTTAAGCCTTTCTTCAAACTTTTTAGAGAGCTTTATGAGATAGGTGTTATCTACCTTTATTCCATTAAATTCTAATTTTGAAAGAAGTTTTACCATTGGTTTTTCAAAAACTTCATAAACTTTATTTAATTTTTCATTGTTAACTCTTTGTTCTAAATAATTATAAAGTCTTAATGTTACATCTGCATCTTCCGCTGCATACTCAGTTACTCTGTTTAAATCTATTTCAGAAAAATCTATCTTATTTTTTCCAGTTCCTACTAAATCTTTGTAAGAAATGGTTTTGTGATTTAAATGAATTTCGGAAAGTAAGTCTAGATTGTGCCTATTGTTACCTGCATCAAGAGTATATGATAGAAGCATGGTGTCTTCGATAGGGTTAATTTCAATTCCATTTTGCTTTAAGACCGTAAAATCAAATTTTATATTTTGACCAACTTTTTTAATGCTTCCGTCTTCTAATATTGATTTTATTTTTTTTAAGACTATCTCTTTTTTAATTCCTTGAATATTTTTATGCTCTAAGGGAATATAGCAAGCTTCGTTAGGTTTGTGACTAAATGAAATACCCAACAATTTAGTTTCAAGTGGATTTAAAGAAGAGGTTTCAGTATCAACAGAAATTACACTTTGCTCATTCAGAATTTTAATCCATTTATCTAAATCCTTTTCATTGGTTACGCTTTTATAAAGTTTTAAATTAATCTTGGGGGAACTATCATTTAATTTTTTTTTATTTACATTTTTATCATCTTCCCCGTATAAACTGATTGCTTGGCTTAATAATCTATTAAACTCCATTTCTCTCAGAAAATCATAAAGTTTATCTTTTTCTATATTTTTTATAATAAAATTTTTTAAATCTTCTTTTACCAAAACATCATCTTTTAATGTTACTAGTTTTTTGCTTAAAAGAGCTTTTTCTTTATTTTCTAATATTGTCTCTCTTCTTTTTTTTTGAGGAATCTCATCAGCTTTTTTTAGTAAAGTGTCTAGTGTTTTATATTTATTAATAAGTTCAGATGCTGTTTTTATTCCAATTCCAGGAACTCCGGGTACATTGTCAGATGAATCGCCAGCTAAAGACTGTACATCTATAACTTGACTGGGCTTTACGCCAAATTTTTCAAGAACTTCCTTTTCACCTAAAACTTTACTTTTCATTGGATCGTAAAGTCTTACTTTATCCGAAACAAGTTGCATTAAATCTTTATCGGATGAAATTATTGTAACTTTTGCTCCTTCTTGTATTATTTTTTTTGTGTAAGTTGCTATTAAATCGTCTGCTTCATAATTTATAAGTTCTACAGAAGGTAAATTAAAAGCTTTAACTGACTTCCTGATATACTCAAATTGTGGGGCTAAGTCCTCAGGGGTTTCACTACGATTAGCTTTATATTCCTTATAAATATCATTTCTAAAATTTTTTTTAGCAGAATCAAATATAACAGCAAAGTGAGTAGGTTTGTGAATTGAGTCGTCAGCTCTAGAGTCCTCTAACAGTTTAAAAAGCATTGAACAAAAACCATTAACTGCTCCAGTTGGCAATCCATCACTTTTTCTAGATAAAGGAGGTAGAGCATAATACGCTCTAAAAATATAACCTGATCCATCTATAAGATAAAAATGGTCTGTTTTTTTTAAAGAACTCATATATATATAATACCTCAAATTATTAGGTATAATTAGATAAACTATGAATAAAGCCGCTTTAACTGTTGAAAATTTAACCAAGGTGTACTCTGGAAATAAAAAGAGAAGTTCAAAAAAAGCTTTGAATAATTTAAGCTTTGAGGTGAAACAAGGAGAGGTTTTAGGATTACTGGGCCCAAATGGTGCAGGCAAAACTACGTTTCTAAGCATACTAGGAGGTACAGTCCTAAAAACTGGAGGAAGAATTAATGTTTGGGGGTTTGATATTGATAAAAACCCACGTCAAGTTAAAGCCTCTATTGGTATAGTGCCACAAGAAATAAATTTAGATGCTTTCTTTAGTCCAAAAAAATTACTAGATCTTCAAGCAGGACTTTATGGTGTTCCTGAAAAAAATAGAATCACTGATGTTATACTTAAAATGGTTTCACTTGAGAAACAAGCTGACTCTTACTCAAGAAATTTATCAGGTGGAATGAAGAGAAGGCTACTAATTGCTAAAGCCATGGTTCATCAACCTCCAATATTAGTGTTGGATGAACCAACTGCAGGTGTAGATGTAGAACTTAGAAAAAAACTTTGGGATAATGTCAAAGATTTAAATAACGAGGGAGTTACAATCATTCTTACTACACATTATCTATTTGAAGCTCAAAAAATGTGCGATCGTATTGCAATAATTGATAAAGGCAATTTGGTTGCTTTAGATACTACAGAAAAACTACTAGAAAGGATTCAAACAAAAAAAGTAAAGTTTAAAGTAAAAAAATTACCTATAAATCAAAGTCTGGTCTTAAAAGATGTTAAGTTTACAATCATAGGAGAAGATTTTATAATAGCTACTTATGAAAAAAATGTGCATAAATTTGAGAATATTATGAATTTTTTGAAAGAAAAAAACTTAGAAATACTAGATATTTCAACAGAAGATAGTGATTTAGAGGATGTTTTTGTTCAACTGACAAATAACTAGATTTAGGCTCAAAAAAAAGTAAAATTAGATTATGGAATTAGTTAAAAATTTAAAACAATCAAAATTATTAAAATATTTATTTTTTGCATTAGTGGGTTCGATCATTTTGGCTATCTCTTCAAAAATTAAAATACCTTTTTATCCAGTTCCTATGACCATGCAAACATTTGTTGTGCTTTTCATAGGTGTTGCTTTTGGCTGGAGACTAGGATTGTTAACGGTTTCTCTATATTTATTTGAAGGAATTATTGGTTTGCCTGTTTTTTCTGGTACTCCTGAAAAAGGAATTGGCATATTATACTTTACAGGACCTACCATGGGATATTTAATTGGATTTTTGATTGCTGTTTTTGTAGCAGGTTCTTTCAATTTTAATCAAAATATATTACAAAATTTTTTGAAGCTGATTTTGGCTACAAGCTTTATTTATATATTCGGTTTAGCATGGTTGGGTAGTTTGATAGGTTGGGAAAAACCAATCTTTAAACTTGGTGCTCAACCCTTTTTACTTGCTGAATTGTTTAAAATCGTTTTGGTTGCTCTAATTGCCTCTAAAGCTAAGAAGTTAAGAGAGTTTATCAAATTCTAACGAGGAGATCTTTTAGAAAGTATTCTTTGGAGAGTTCTTCTGTGCATTTTTAGTCTTCTTGCAGTTTCAGATACATTCCTGTTGCATAATTCAAAAACTCTCTGAATATGTTCCCATTTTACCCTGTCTGCTGACATAGGATTCTCGGGTGGTGTAGGTTTTGAGCCAGATGACAATAATGCTGCTTCTACATCATCTGCATCCACAGGTTTAGCCATATAATCTATCGCTCCGGCCTTAACTGCCGCTACAGCTGTTGGCAAGTTTCCATATCCCGTTAACATTACAATTCTAGCTTCCTTTTTGTTCTTTGAGAGCTCTTTGATGACATCAAGTCCGTTTCCATCTTCAAGTCTTAAATCTACAACTGCGAAGTTAGGAGGGGTTTTTTTAGCAATGTTTATGCCATCTTTAACACTTTTTGCCTCTTTTACTACAAATCCTTTCTTCTCCATTGCTCTCGCTAATCTGCCTCTTAAAGGATCGTCATCATCTACTATAAGCAAAGATTTGTCCTCAAAGTCCGAAATTTTAAGCTGAGCTAGAGCTGTATTTTGTGGTCTCATATACTCTTCATATGGAGAGGTTTTAGAAAATTTCAAGGGTTAATAATTGTATTTTTTCCTTTACATAAAGTTAAAAAAACTTTAAATGCGTAAAAATAAGGTTTTTTATATTAAATTTTTTTATAAACCTTTTGTGTAAACAAAACGAGGGACACATGCGATGCAAAAATTTAGAGACGTTAACGAGTTAGTTAACAAACTAAAACCGGACTATCCCGTATATTGTCTACGGCTGGAATCCATAAAAATATCTACAACCTTCTTTAAAAAAAATTTTCCTGGAAAAGTTTTGTATGCTGTAAAAACCAATCCTAATGAAAAAATATTAAGAAGCATTATCTCAAATAATATTAATAATTTTGATGTTGCTTCTATAAATGAAATTAAATTAATAAAAAAATTGAAACCAGATGCAAATTTATATTTTATGCATACCGTAAAGTCTCGTAATGACATCTCAGAAGCTTATTTTAATCTTGGTATTAGAGATTTTGCTTTAGACACTAAAGATGAGCTTTTAAAAATTCTTGAAACAACAAATAATGCTAAAGATTTAAATTTATATGTAAGAATTGCTATCTCAAACGAACATGCTGAAATAGATTTGTCTAGAAAATTTGGAGCGTCAACTAGTGAGGCCTTGGGATTAGTAAGGCTTTGCAAAGAACATTCGAAAAAATTAGGTATAAGTTTCCACGTTGGATCTCAATGCATGCATAAGATTTCTTTTTCAAAAGCTATAAATGATATTGGTAATATTATTAAAAAAACTAAAATAACCCCTGATGTAATAAACGTAGGAGGTGGGTTTCCTTCTATTTATCCAGATTTGCATCCTGAACCGATAATTAATTATATAGATGAAATCAAAAAATCTCTTGAAAATTTAAAACTTCCAAAAAAACCAGAATTATTTTGTGAACCTGGAAGAGCTATAGTTGCTGAGAGTGGTTCGGCTATAGTTAAAGTTGTTTTAAGAAAAAAACAAAAACTTTATATAAATGATGGAACCTACGGAACTTTATTTGATGCAGGTGTTCCAAATTTTGTCTTTCCCTCAAGGATGATATCTAGTGGTAGAATTAAATCAAAAAAACTTACAGCTTTTAGCTTATTTGGGCCTACATGTGATAGCTTAGATTATATGAAGGGACCTTTTTTATTGCCTAACAACATCAAAGAAGGGGACTATATTGAGCTAGGTCAGCTTGGTGCCTATGGTTTAACCTTCAGAACAAAATTTAATGGATTTTATTCAGATCAAATATTTGAATTAAATGATAAGCCTATAATTTCAATATACGAGGATTCAAGTAAAGTTAATTACTTAGTCGCTTAATGAATAAAAAAAATGGTCCGAATATTGGACATAATAAAAAATCATTTCTAGATAAGCCAATAGAGCACATAGACATAAAATCTTTTGATGCTAGAAAAATTATCGATTCTATGGGGAAAATGTCATTTACCTCTAGAGATACTGCTAACGCTGCAAAAATTTTTAATGAAATGATCTCTGATAAAGATTGCACAATTTTCCTAACCTTAGCCGGCTCTACTTCTGCAGCAGGTTGTATGAACCTTTATTCTGATCTTATTAAGCATAATATGATTGACGCTGTAGTGGCCACAGGAGCCTCTGTAATTGACATGGATTTTTTTGAAGCACTTGGGTTCAAACACTATCAAGGTTCTCAATATCAGGACGATACGGAGCTTAGAAACAACTATATAGATAGAATTTATGATACATATATAGACGAAGAAGAGCTGCAAGCCTGCGATAAAACTATTTGTGAAATAGCTAATTCTTTGCAACCTAAAGTTTACACTTCTAGAGAATTTATTTGGGAAATAGGAAAATATCTTAAAACAAATGCAAAAAAGAAAAATTCCTTAATAGAAACAGCCTATGACAATAATGTCCCGATTTTTTGCCCTGCTTTTACTGATAGTTCTGCAGGATTTGGTTTAGTAATGCACCAAGAACAAAATCCAAAAAAACATTTAACAATCGACTCGATAAGAGAATTTAGAGAACTTACTGAAATTAAATTACAATCCAAGCAATCTGGATTATTAATGATTGGAGGAGGTGTTCCAAAAAACTTTGTTCAAGACACTGTTGTTTGTGCTGAACTATTAGGTAAAAAAGTTGACATGCATAAATACGCAATACAAGTTACAGTAGCAGATACAAGAGACGGTGCTTGTAGTAGCTCAACTTTGAAAGAAGCTAGCTCATGGGGGAAAGTAGACACGACCAAAGAACAGATGGTATTTGCGGAAGCCACTAGTGTGCTTCCATTAATTGCTAGTGATGCCTATCATAGGGGAAACTGGAAAAAGAGAAACAAAAAAGAGTTTTCTAAAATTTTTCAAAACTAAATGGATTTTTTACCTCAAAAAAAAGGTTTCCTTGGTTACGATGCCACTTCCAAAATCAAGCATAAAGTTATTATCATACCTTTTGGTTTAGAGAAAACTGTAAGTTATGGTGGTGGAACTAAAAATGGTCCTAAAGAGATAATAAAAGCCTCACATCAAGTCGAGCTTTATGATGAAGAATTTAATTGTGAGCCATATAAGAAAATTGGAATTAAAACTCTTAAGCCTTTTAAAATTAATAAGAATATAAAAAAAGCTTTAAAAAAAATTTCAGATATTAATAATGAAATTTTAAATAATAATCTTTTTCCAATGACTTTGGGGGGTGAGCACTCAATAACTCCTGGCTGTGTTTATCCGTTTGCCAAAAAATATAAAAAATTATGTATACTGCATTTTGATGCACATGCTGATTTAAGGGAGAGTTACAATGGTGAGAAATTTTCACATGCCTCTGCCATTAAAAGATGTCTCGATCACAAAAACGTTTCAGTAATTTCATTTGGTATAAGGAATATTTCCCAAGTTGAAATACCTTATTTTAAAAAGAATTCCTCTAGAATTAAAATATTTTGGGCAAAGGATAAAGAAAAATGGAATTTAAATAAATTTAAAAAAATGATTAAAAATAAAGTAGTCTACTTGACTTTTGATGTTGATGGATTTGACTCTAGTTTAATGCCAGCAACAGGGACGCCAGAGCCAGGCGGATTGTTTTGGGATGAAGTTCTTGAAATAATAAAAATAGCAAGTAAAAATTCAAATATAGTAGGAGCTGATATTAACGAACTTTCTCCAATAAAAGGTTTTAATTCTTATAATTTTCTAGTAGCTAAATTAGCTTATAAAATTTTGGCTTATAAATTCCTAAATTAATTTCTTTCTTCTAAGTCTGAAGTATTCCAAGTTATACTAACAGAAGCACCTTTAAGGCGGCCTTCATTAGTAAAGTTTAATTTAGCCCCTTTTCTTTCAAGAAAAGTTTTTCCTAGAAAAGTTCCCAGACCTGTACCTGAGTTTGGATTAACTTCTTTTGATTTAATATATGGTTCACCAATATATTTTATTATGTCTTCAGCAAACCCTGGACCATCGTCATCAATACGTATTTCAATTTTTTTAGTATCACTTTTAAGAAAAATATTAACATTTTGACTAGCAAATTTAACGGCATTTCCAAGAAAATTCCTTAAACCGTAAACTACTTCTGGTGATCTTTGAATATAAATTTTATTTTGATCATCTTTACAAATTAATTCAATTTTTTTTTCAGAAGTTTCTTCGAACGACTTTATAATTTCTTCTAATAAGTCTTCAAGCTTTACAGAGCTAATAAATTTATCTTCAAGTATTTTTTTTTGAGATATCTTTTTTAATATATCACCACATTTTCTGGATTGGCTTACTAATAAATCTAAATCTTTTGTGTGTCTTGATTCTTCGCCTATTTCTTTTCTAAGCTCTTTAGCGACAACTGAAATTGTAGTAAGAGGAGTTCCAAGAGAATGCGCGGCGGCGGCGGCTTGTCCTCCTAAAGACTCAAGTTCATATTCTCTTGCTATTATTTGTTGCATTTTAACAGAGGCATCAGATCTTTTTTTAGTTTCTCCAGTAAATCTAATTCCAAAATAACTTAAAAAAATTAAACCAATAACTATTGCTATAAAATAACCAATTAAAAAATATGTTGGAAATGTGAAATTTGACTCATGTATTCCTGGTAAAGGATAATGAAAAGTCGTTAACATAAATAAAAAAATTAGCGTTAAAATTCCTAAAATAATTGTTGTACCCATACTTAAGAAAGTAGAGGAAACTATTGTCGGAATAATGATTAAAATAGAAAATGGATTGGAAATACCTCCGGTTAAATATAGCAATAAAAATAATTGTAATAAATCTAAAGATAGAAAGCGAGCTGCATAAAAATCTTTTAATTGTACAGATCTGATAAAAAATTGTAGATAAAGATTTGTAATAATCCCAAATGATATTATTGCAATTGAAGCAATAAAAGGAAAAAGGAAATCTAAGTAAAAATAAACTAAATTAATTGCTATAAACTGACCAATATTTGCAATCCATCTCAGAGTTACAAGAGTATTTTTATCTAAATTTAAATTTTCTTCTATTCTAAAAAGAGTAGAAAAATTCATAATCGAACTATATATCTAATTCAGCTACATCTAAAGCATTGCTTGTAATAAAATCTTTCCTTGGAGCTACATCGTCACCCATAAGTATTTGTATCATTTTTTGGTCTTCTTTAGATTTATCCTTTGTGCCTTTTGTATATTGAACTTTTAACAAAGTTCTATTCTCTGGATTTAAAGTTGTTTCCCAAAGTTCAGAAGGATTCATTTCACCTAAACCTTTAAATCTTTGTATCGAAAGTTTTTCCCTTTGTTCACTCATAAATTTTTCGAATGCTGGTGTATTTTTTTTTAACTTTTTATTTTCCTTTCCAGACAATTTTAATATTAGTTCTTCTAATTTTTTTTCATCTTTTATATATTCGCTTTTGTTCCCTTTTGTAACTTTGAACAAAGGAGGTTGAGCAAGATACAGGTGTCCATTTTCAATTAATTCATAAAAAGGATGATTGTTAAAAAAAGTTAAAAGCAAAGTTCTTATATGTGAACCATCTACATCTGCATCGGTCATTATAATAATTTTATCGTACCTCAGGTTTTCAATATTAAAGTCCTTTGAACCAGTGCCTAATGCATTTATTAGAGTTACAATTTCATTAGATGACATCATCTTTGCCAACGCCTTAGTTGCTAAATCTCCATTTGAGCCGTTAGTTTTTTTATTAGTATTGACGTATGTATTTAAAATTTTTCCTCTTAAAGGTAAAACTGCCTGAAACTCTCTAACTCTTCCTTGTTTAGCTGAGCCGCCAGCTGAGTCTCCCTCTACAATAAAAAGTTCAGTCCCTTCTCTTTTTTGTATTTGACAATCTGCCAATTTTCCAGGCAAACCTGATAGCTCGAAGGCTCCTTTTCTTCTGACGCTATCTCTAGCCTTTCTTGCCACATCCCTAGCTAGAGCAGCTTGAGTGATCTTGTCTAAAACAGTTTTAATTACACTCGGATTCTGATCAAACCAAGTTGAGACTTTATCATTGATAATATTTTCAACTATAAGTCTTACCTCTGAAGACACAAGTTTATCTTTTGTTTGAGATGAAAATTTAGGATCAGGCATTTTAATTGACAAAACAGCTGTAAGCCCTTCTTTAATATCTTCCCCAGAAAGTGTTAATCTATTTTTTTTTGAACTATTTTTTTCTGAAGCATATTTATTTACAACTCGCGTTAGTGCACTTCTAAAACCAAGTAAGTGAGTTCCACCATCTTTCTGGGGAATATTATTAGTAAATGGTAAGACTTCCTCTGAGTAAGCCGAATTCCATTCGAATGAACACTCCACTATTATATTATTTTTTTCTGCAGTTATATATATTGGTTTTTTAAATACTTCTTTCTCATTTTTATTTACAAGTTGAGGTTTTTTTCTGTTAATAAATCTTACAAACTCTAAAATTCCACCATCATACTTATTAATAAATTCTTTTGTTTTGTTATTAGTTTTATCAAATAAGTTTATTGATATACCTTTGTTTAAAAAGGCTAGTTCTTGCATTCTTTTTTGAAGTATTGTCGAGCTGAACTTAATTGATGAAAAAACTTCTTTGGAAGGTAAAAAAGTAATTTTTGTGCCTGTTTTTTTTGTTTTTCCAATCGATTTTAGTGGCTTAATTGAATTTCCATCTTTAAAAGACATGGAGTATTCTTTTCCTTCTCTATAAATATTTAGTTCTAACATTTCTGATAATGCATTTACAACCGAAACACCTACACCATGAAGACCCCCTGAGACTTGATAAGAATCATGATCAAATTTTCCGCCAGCGTGTAACTGTGTCATTATAACTTCTGCTGCAGACATTTTTTCACCTTTATGCATATCTACGGGTATTCCTCTTCCGTCATCTTCAACAGTAATGCTGTTATCCTTGTTCATTGTTACGGAAATATTTTTACAATATCCCACAAGAGCTTCATCAATTGAATTGTCTACTACTTCAAAAACCATATGGTGCAAACCTGATCCATCATCGGTATCCCCTATATACATACCTGGTCTTTTTCTTACGGCATCTAAACCTTTTAGAACCTTTATAGAGTCAGCAGCGTAAGACTGATTGTTTAATTTTTTTGAATTTTTTGACATTTGTTTTTGAAAAAGATCATAGTTTATATCATTTTTTTTGAGCTATTTGAAATGTACTTTGAAAGAAGCCTTAAATTATCGTTTAATACCAGCCTTTCTAGGCTAAAAAGTAAAAAAAAATTATGAAATAAACTTTTTAAATTTTCATTGGCATAATAACGTAAAAACTATTTTTATCTGCGTTATCTTCAATTAGAACTGGAGAAATTGGATCTTTTAATTTCATTTTCAAATTTTTATCTTGAATTTCAGAAGCAATATCAATTAAATATTTAGAATTGAAACTTATGTTCATTTCATCTGAGTCATAAGTTGCTTTAATTGTTTCGTTTCCTTCACCTGAATTTGTGCTATTAACAGAAAGTTTTATATTTCCCTTATTAATGTTTAGTTTAACTCCTTCCTTTCTATCTGCAGAAACTGTGATTACTCTCTCTACGGAGTCAATAAAATCTTTAGAAGAAACAATTAAAGATTTTTCATTATTTTTTGGAACTACCTTGTTATAGTCAGGAAATTTTCCATCAATAACTTTTGAAATAAGTTTTACGTTTCCAATTTTAAATAAAATTTTTGACTCACTTGTTTGGACTATAACATTATTATTTGACTCTTGAAGCAATGTACATAATTGAAAGACAGCTTTTTTTGGTAATATTAAAGAAGTAAAATCTTTTCCTTTTTCAATTTCTATACTACTTGAAGATAATCTATGACTATCTGTTGCGACACCGGTAAGGTAGGTTTTGTTCTCGGACTCAGTTAAGTGCAAATATATACCGTTTAAGTAATGTCGAGTATCATCGTTTGATATAGATATTTTTGTTTTATTAAAAAGTGATAGTAGTTTAAGCTTGTCTAAAGCAATTTCTTCTTTGTCAAAATTATCAGAAAAATTCGGAAAATTATCACTAGGTAGACACAAAAGGTTAAAATCTGAATTTTCAGCTTTTAGGCTTAGCTTATTTTCAGTTTTGAGCTCAAAATTAATCTCAGAATTAGCTGAAATTTTTCTAAGTATATCAAACAATATTGCTGCTGATGTGGTTGAGGTTCCCTCTTTTTCTACTTTAACCTCGTTGATTTCGTCATAAAAAATTAGATCTAAGTCTGTTGCAATAATAATTAATTTGTTATCCTTAACTTCTAGCAAGACATTAGATAATATGGGTAAAGTATTTTTCTTTTCTACCACTCCCTGTACAAGACTTAGTGATTTTAACAGTATGTCTCTCTTTATAGAAAACTGCATTTTCTACTCTTCTAAAAGTAAACTTTTAATTTGACTAATATTCTTTTTCATTTCTTCGTCTTTTTCAGATAATCTAGTAATTGTTTTCACAGCATGAATGACTGTTGTGTGATCTCTATTTGCGAATCTTCTTCCAATTTCGGGAAGAGATCTCGTTGTCATCTTTTTAGCCAAAAACATTGCTATTTGTCTTGGTCTAGCAAGCGGTCTTGATCTTCTTTGTGAGAGCATTTCTGCTAAAGAAATATTAAAATAATTAGACACTATATTTTGTATTTTATCTACTGTTATTAACTTGTTTTGATTAAAAACATCTTTTAAAATATTTTTACAATCACTGATATTTAAAGTTTTCTTGTGTATTCTGCTGAAAGTTACAACTCTATTTAAAATCCCTATTAGCTCTCTAATATTAGTTTTGCTCTCATTAGCTATAAAGTTTATAACCTCATCACTAATATTAAAGTTCTCTGAAAATTGATTTTGAATATGTGCAATTCTGCTTTTAATTATTTTAGACTTTAGTTCAAAATCTGGGGTATCTATATCAACAATCAAGCCGCCTGAAAGTCTAGATTTAATTCTTTCTTGAACTCTATCTAATTTTGTTGGGGGTCTATCAGCTGAAATAATAATCTGAGAACTTTTTTCCATTAAGCTATTAAAAGTATGGAAGAATTCTTCTTGGAGACCCTCTTTGCCTCTTATAAATTGAATGTCATCAATTATAAATACTGCAGATTTTCGAAAAAAATCTTTAAAATTGACCATATCATTTTTTTTTATTGATTTAATAAAATGGTACATAAATCTTTCAGCCGAGATAAACATAACATTGTTTTCTGATTGTAATTGAAGACCTATAGCATTTAGAAGATGTGTTTTACCAAGCCCAACACCGCCATAAATATAAAGTGGATTATATCTAGAGGTTTGTTCGCATATTTTTTTTGATGATGATAAAGCTACTTCGTTACTAGATCCTTTAATAAAATTCTCAAAATTTAAATTTGGATTTAGTCTATTATAGTTAAGTATCGAGTCTTTTATTTCAGAAACTACGTTTAGAGAATTACTTTTTAAGTCTCCTTTAATTTTATTTTTGTTATCTTCAGATATTATAAACTCAATTCTATTTAAACTAAGTTTAAATTTTTTAATCTGCTCTAATATCTTATCTAAATAACGGGATACTATCCAATCTCTAAAAAATCTTGTTGGCACTCCTAAAACAATATAGTCGTTATATTCTTTGAGTAGTGATAGATTTTTTAACCAACTTAAATAAATTTCATCTCCGAAAGTTTTTTTAAATGAACTCTGTACTTCAGGCCAATTTAAAATCCTTTCTTCTTCAGAAACAAATATCTCCTTAGTTTTTGTAGATTTTTTTTCCATGTAATTATTTTTAGAAAAATACATTTAGTTTCAAAAAATATTTTTTTCAAGTTGTATTTTAAATTTTACAAAAAAAAAATCGAGTTAGGTTGTATTTAAATCAGGTTGTATTTTAAAATAAAAATTTTTTATATTTTTAATTTTCTTTGATTAAATAATGAATTAAAAATTTTATTTACAACCAAATAAATATATTTTCTATATTTAGAACTTAAAGACTAGATGTTGGTGTTATGTTTTAAAAATTTATAAATTTAAAACAACTTTAAATTGTTTAAAAGTAATTATATTTTTTTTGAAATTTTAGAAATTTTTCTACTAGCGGTTTTCTTATTAATTATATCTGTCTTCGCAACCTGCATAAGAATTGACTGAAATTTTGGGAAAAAACTCTTTATTTCATTTTTTTTGCCGGATTTCATCAATGTTTCCATTTTTTTAACAGCCGCCTTATATTTGCTCTTTCTAATACGATTAACAGTCGTTTGTTTCCGAACCCTTCTTGCTCGTCTAATCGCTGATTTTGTGTTTGGCATAATTCCACTTTTATATATATCTCTAGTATATCAGGGTCAACTTGTTATTTTTGAGATAGATCACTATAATTTATTTATGAAAATAGATATTGAAAATAAGAGCAAACTAGTCAGTTCAGTATTTACTGAAGTTTATAAAAAATATGATTTTATGAACGATATAATGTCATTAGGAATCCACCGAGTATGGAAAAAAAATATGATTGAGTGGATGAACCCTAGGGAAAATGACCTTCTTATAGATGTAGCTTCAGGCACTGGTGATTTAGCTAGAATTTATTCAGAAAAAACTAATGCAAAGAATAGAATAGTTTGTGTAGAGCCTAACAAAAATATGTTGAAGATGGGGGAAAAAAAATTAAAAAATTATAAAAATATTAGCTGGGTAAATGCTCCTGCTGAAAAACTTCCATTTAAAGATGAGGTGTTTGATTTTTATTCAATTAGTTACGGTATTAGAAATGTTTCAAACATCGATTTATGTTTGAAAGAAGCTTATAGGGTTTTAAAAGTTGGTGGAAGATTTATGTGTCTAGAATTCTCAAAAACTGAAAATGAAATACTTAGTAAAGTTTATAAGCAATACAGTAAGATAATTCCAGTTATTGGTAAATATATAGTAGGAAATTCTGAACCATATCACTACTTAATCAAAAGTATAGAAAATTTTTATAGTCAAGATGAACTCTTGAAAATAATGAAAAAAAATAAATTTTCAAATGTAGAATTTAGGAATTTGTCTAATGGAATTTCCGCTATTCACTCAGGCTGGAAAATTTAAAAATGTTCAAGAGAATTTACCAACTATTTAAAATTGGGAGAAAATTAGCTTCTTCAGGAGCTATTAATACAATTGATGAAATATATAATATTCCATTTTATATAAAATTATTTTTTGAATTAATCTCAATAGGTTCAGAGAGAAACAATACAAATATATCTAAAAAACCTGGTGAAAAGTTATGTATTGCATTAGAAAGTATGGGAACAACTTTTATTAAATTAGGACAGTTCTTAGCTACAAGGCCTGATATCATAGGTGAAGAACTTTGTAACGATTTAGTTAAATTACAAGATAAGCTTCCGGCATTTGATACAAATGAAGCAAAAAAAATAATTAAAAAAGAATTAGGAGACGAAGCTTACAACAATATCACTACTTTAAGTGAACCAATTGCAGCAGCTTCTATAGCCCAGGTTCACATAGCAAAAATAAATATAGATGGAAATAGTAAAGAAGTTGCTATCAAAATCTTAAGGCCGGATATAGAAAAATTATTCAATGAAGAATTAGATGCACTGATGTTGTTAGCCTACATAATAGAAAATACTGTTTCAAAAACCAAAAGACTAAAGCTTGTCGAAATTGTACACCTGTTAAAAGAAATCACAAATATAGAAATGGATTTGAGATTTGAGGCTGCTGCTGCGAATGAATTGTATGAGAACACAAGGGAAGACAAAGGTCTGGTTGTTCCAAAAATATATTGGAACTATACTTCAAAAAGAATACTTGCTTTAGATAAAGTTAAAGGTGTCTCAATAAGAGAGCAAAAACTAATTGAAGAGTCTGGAATAAATCTAAAATCATTAGCAGAAAACTTAATTCAACTTTTTTTAAAACAGGCTGTAAGAGATGGATTTTTTCATGGAGATATGCATCAGGGTAATTTATTTGTAGATAAAGAGGGAAATATAGTTCCTGTAGACTTCGGCATAATGGGTAGATTGGATAAGAATAACAGAAAATACTTAGCAGAAATTCTTTATGGCTTTATTCAAAGAGACTACACAAAGGTGGCGGACGTTCATTTCCAGGCTGGTTTGGTTCCTAAGAATGCATCTAGAGAGGAATTTGCACAAGCATTAAGATCTGTCGGTGAACCTATTTTTGGTCAGTCAATAAAAGATATTTCTGGTGGGAATCTTTTGTCCCAATTATTTGAAATAACTGAAAAATTCAATATGCAAACTCAAACTCCCCTCCTCCTACTTCAAAAAACTATGGTAGTTGTGGAGGGGGTTGCGAGAAAACTATATCCAGAAACTAATATATGGGAAGTTTCAAAACCAATTTTGGAATCATGGATAAAAGATTTAAAGGGACCAAAATCAAATATTGATACAGCAATTAAAACTTCTTCAGAAATTTTGAAAAGAATACCTGATTTTCCAGATTTCATGGACAAAGCAAATTATGCCTTACAGTTAATAGCAGAGGGTAAACTAAACTTAGGAATAACAAACAACAAAAGCTTGGAAATAGAAAAAATGGAACTAAAAAGCCTAAGAAACAATATTATTATTAGTTTTTTAGGTATTGTAATTATTATTTTATTAGTATTTTAATCTTTAAATGTCATTAAAAAATAAAAAAATTCTTTTAATAGTAGGAGGAGGTATTTCTGCTTACAAATCTTTGGATTTAATAAGATTATTAAAAAAAAATTCTGTAGAAATTAAAACTATATTAACCAAAAGCGGCAAACAGTTCGTTACCCCTCTATCTATTACATCTTTAAGCAACAGCAAGACTTATGAAAATATATTTGATGTAGAAAATGAGTCCGAGATTGATCATATTTCTTTATCACGTTGGGCTGACATAATAATAGTAGTTCCAACAACAGCAAATCTTATGACTAAGTTAACATTGGGTAAAGCAGAAGACTTAGCAACGACCGTAATGTTGGCTTCAAACAAAGAAGTGGTTCTTGTTCCGGCTATGAATGTTAGAATGTGGCTTCATAAAGCAACTCAGAAAAATTTTAAAACTTTATTAGACTTTGGTTATAAATTTATAGGTCCAGTAGATGGTGAAATGGCTTGTGGCGAATATGGTAAAGGGAAAATGTCGAGTCCAAGACAAATTTTTTCTTACATTAAAGATTATTTCAAAAATAAAGATTCATTAAAAAAAAAAAATATTAGTGCGGTAGTTACAACTGGTCCAACAAGAGAATATTTAGATCCTATTAGATTTATCTCTAATGAATCAAGTGGTAAACAGGGCTATGAAATAGCCATGGCTTTGTCTAAATTTGGGGTTAAGACAACTTTAGTTGCAGGACCATCCAATATAAATTTTTCAAAAGATTTAAAAATTAAAAAAGTTACTACAGCTAATGAAATGATGAGTGAGGTGAAGAAATTATTACCAGTAGATATAGCGGTTTGTGCTGCAGCAGTTTCAGATTTTAAACCTAAAGTGATTAGTAAAAATAAGATGAAAAAATCTGATAAAAAATTTAACAAACTAGAATTAGAAAAAAACTCAGATATTTTAGAGTATTTAGGAAAAAATAATCGTTCAAGACCAAAAATAGTTGTAGGTTTTTCAGCAGAGACTGAAAATTTAATAAAAAATTCAACTGAAAAACTGAAGAAAAAATATTGTGATTTAATAATTGCAAATGATATTTCTAAAAAAGATTTTGGTTTTAATGTAGATTATAATAAAATATCTATAATTGATAAAAAAGGTAATATTGACTCAATTCCAAAAAGTAAAAAAAGTTTTATAGCAAATATTGTTGTAAAAAAAATAATAGAAAAACTTTTGATTGATGACAAAAATATTAATTAAACGGTTTTCTAGTAAAGTTCTAGTCCCTAAATATAAAACTCCTGGATCTTCTGGTATGGATATATCTGCGTATATAGAAAAAAATATTGAAATTATGCCTGGTGAAAAAGTTATAATTCCTACAGGTTTTTCACTTTCTATACCCAAGGGTTTTGAAGTTCAAATAAGGCCTAGATCAGGTCTTGCGGCCAATAAAGGTATTACTGTTTTAAATACACCTGGTACTATAGATGCAGATTACAGGGGTGAGATAAAAGTAATTTTAATTAACCTCAGTAAAGAAAAGTTTGTTGTTGAAAATGGATCTCGTGTAGCGCAAATGATTGTTAGTCCAGTAATTCAGTCAGAGATAGAAGAGGTCCAAGAGCTTTCCGAAACACAAAGAGGTTCTGGAGGATTTGGATCAACTGGCATAAAATAATTCTAAAATGAAATTTAGTAAAAATGAGTTTAAAAGATTTTCAAAACAGATAATATTAAAAGATATAGGTATTGCTGGACAAAAAAAGATTTTTTCATCAAAAGTTTTGGTTATAGGTGTGGGGGGTCTAGGATGTCCTTTGATACTTTATCTTGCAAATAGTGGAATTGGAAATATTGGTATAGCAGATCATGATAAAGTCGAAATTTCAAATCTAAACAGACAGATTTTATTCACACCAGATGATTTAGGAAAACTCAAAGTAACTCAAGCAAAAAAAAGAATTTATCAAATAAATAAAAGAATTAAAGTTTCGATATTTAGTAATAAAATAAATAAAAAGAATATTAATAAAATTATAAATAAATTCGATATTATTTGCGATGGAACAGACAACTTTGAAACTAGATACCTTATAAATGATTACTGTTTAAAAAATAAAAAAATTCTAATATCTGCAGCAATAAATGGTTTTGATGGTCAAATCTTTAATTTTAATTTTAAAAAAAGAGGGCCTTGTTTTAGATGTTTTATGCCTCAAGCACCAGAAAATGAAGTTAATTGTGAAACTTCTGGAATTCTATCTACTCTAGCTGGTTTAGCAGGTACGATGCAAGCTAATGAAGTTATAAAAACTATATTGAAATCAAAAGATAATATAAGAAAAAAAATGATAATCTTTAATTCATTATCTTCAAATTTTAGAAAAATTAAACTAACAATTAATTCAAAATGTATAAATAAATGTTCAAAAAAGTAGTAATTATTTTTTTTTTTTTTAATCACAAATTTATTTTCATCAGAAGAATATTTTTTAACTTTAAGAAATGACAAAGTTAATCTTAGGCAGGGACCCTCTTTTGAATATCCAATCAAATTATTCTATAAAAAAAAGTATCTTCCTGTTTTGGTGCAAGATAAATCAAATAATTTTATAAAAATAAGAGACCATGAAAATAATACAGGATGGATCCATATATCACAACTATCAAAAAAAAAATCAGGAATTAACATAGATGAAAATTTGATAGTTTTTCAAAATCCTTCTTTATACTCAAAGCCATTAGTAATATTACAAAAAGGAAGATTGTGCATAATAAAAAGATGTAAAAATATTTGGTGTAAAATTAAAACTGGTGATGTTAATGGGTGGGTGAAAAAGGAAAGCTTATGGGGAAGGATGTAGTGTTATCTTTTTTTTACTTTTGATGCCCAAAACTTATCTAACACGAAATACCAAACAGAATTAGCTAAAGGCTCAACAATAGCGTCTGTTAAAGCAATCGCAAAACTTATATCAGCAATTAACATTAAAACAGTAATGGCAATTACAAAATGTCCAACGGTATAAACTATGGTTCTTAGTATGGATCCTCTGTTGTTTTTATATATCGTCCTAGTTGCTGAGAATATTCCATGCGTAAGTTCAGTCATAAATAAGTTACCTCAAATCGAATCGATCCAAATTCATTACTTTTATCCATGCGGAAACAAAATCTTTTAAAAATTTATCTTTTGAGTCTTCACAAGCGTAAACTTCCGCTAAAGCTCTTAATTGAGAATTTGAGCCAAAAATAAGATCAGCTCGAGTGCCTGTCCATTTAACTTTATTTGTTTTTCTGTCCCTTCCTTCAAACAATTCTTCGTCTTCAGAAACTTCTTTCCAAGTAGTATTCATATCGATTAAGTTAGTAAAAAAGTCATTAGTTAGTGTACCTGGCTTTTTTGTAAAAACTCCATTTGAGGAACCGTCATAATTTGTATCTAACACTCTCATACCTCCGACAAGAACTGTCATTTCTGGAGCTGTTAATTTCATTAAATTTGCTTTGTCAATAAGCATTTCTTCAGCTGAAATGGAGTACTTTCCTTTAGAATAATTTCGAAAACCGTCTGCCCTCGGCTCCAATAATCCAAAAGAATGAATATCTGTTTGTTCTTGTGTTGCGTCTCCACGTCCAGGCATAAAAGGGACTTTAATTTTACTTCCAGCACTTTTAGCTGCTCTTTCAACTCCTACACAGCCACCTAAAACGATTAAGTCAGCAATAGAAACTGATTTCTTTTTTGTATTAAATCCTTGCTGAATTTTTTCAAAAATCTTAATAACTTTTGATATTTGTGATGAATTGTTAACTTCCCAATCTTTTTGCGGTGAAAGTCTAACTCTAGCTCCATTAGCACCACCTCTTTTGTCTGAACCACGAAAAGTTGAAGCTGAAGCCCAAGCTGTCCTAACTAACTGAGAAACAGATAAGTCTGATTTTAATATTTTAGATTTAAGCGCTTCTATATCCTTGTTTTTTAGCTTATATTTAGCTTTTGGAACTGGATCTTGCCAAATTAACACTTCTTTTGGTACTTCATTACCGAGATAGCAAGCACGAGGCCCCATATCTCTATGAGTTAGTTTAAACCAAGCTTTTGCAAACGCATCAGCAAATTCATCTGGATTTTTATGAAAATTTTCTGATATTGGTCCATATTTTGGATCCATTCTTAAAGAAAGATCTGTAGTTTGCATCATAGGCGGATGTTTTATTGAATTGTCATGAGCATCGGGTACCATTTTAATTTCTTTACCATTTTGCTTTGGAGTCCATTGATGTGCTCCAGCAGGACTTTTTGTTAGTTCCCATTCATGTCCGTATAAGCAGTCATAGTAACCCATATCCCATTTAGTAGGGTTTTGAGTCCACGCTCCTTCTATCCCGCTACTTATAGTGTCTACTCCTTTGCCACTTTTATAATTACTATTCCAGCCAGTAGCTTGCTCGTTAATTTTTGAACCTTCTGGCTCTGGACCTTTGTGGGACTCAGGTGCGGCTCCGTGAGATTTACCAAAAGTATGTCCACCTGCAACAAGTGCTACCGTTTCATAATCATTCATTGCCATACGTCCAAAAGTTTCTCGAATATCGTGGGCAGCTAAAAGAGGGTCTGGGTTAGCGTCAGGACCTTGGGGATTTACATAGATTAATCCCATGTGTGATGCTCCAAGAGGTTGTTCAAGATCTCTTTTACCGCTGTACCGATTAACACCAAGCCATTCTTTTTCTGATCCCCAGTAAATATCGTCTTCAGGCTCCCAAATATCTTCTCTGCCTCCACCAAAGCCAAAAGTTTTAAATCCCATGGACTCTAAAGCAACATTTCCGACCAAGATAAATAAATCTGCCCAAGAAATTTTATTTCCATATTTTTTTTTAATAGGCCAGAGTAGCAATCTTGCTTTATCCAAATTTACATTATCTGGCCAGCTATTCAGAGGTGCAAATCTTTGATTGCCTGTTCCCGCGCCACCACGGCCGTCTGCAGTTCTATAAGTTCCTGCTGCATGCCATGACAATCTAATAAACAAAGGTCCGTAATGTCCGTAGTCAGCAGGCCACCAATCTTGTGAATTTGTCATTAGTTTGTGTAAATCTTTTTTTAAATTTTTTAGATTAAGTTTTTTAAACTCTTTTTTATAATCAAATTTTTTATCCATTGGATTAACTAAAGAGGAATGTTGACTTAAAATTTTCAGATTAAGACTATTTGGCCACCAATCTCTATTGCTAGTACCTCTGCCTGTTGGAAACTTTGGAGGGGTTCCTGCGCCTGTAAATGGACATTTGCTTTGTTCACTCATTATATTTTTCCTTATTATTCGTTTTCAATATTAACAACCACGTCAATATCCTTAATTCTTTTTCCAGAAGGAGGAGTAGGAACTCCTTTGATTTTAATATCCTTAGAATTGATATCAATTAAATCGTTATTTTTTTCATCAAAAAAATGATGGTGGGATTTTATATTGGTATCAAAATAGTGTTTATTGTTGTTCGTTAGTATCTCCTTCAAGTGACCAGCTTTTTTAAAAGCATGAACAGTGTTGTAGAAGGTTGCTAAAGAAATCTTTTCTTCATTTTTTTTAGAATTAATTAATTGATCTAATTGCTCAACGGTAAAATGCAAAGTTTTGTCTCTATCAAATAAAAACTTAGCAATTTGAACTCTTTGCTTAGTTGGTCTAAGACGAGAAGACCTTAGTTTTTCAATAATCTTTAAATTTTCATTCATAATTGTAGATTTTAAAGGTTGTAGCTTAAAATCGTTCTAAACTAAATATATATGATAAATCCTCTAAATCAAGTAAAAGTTTACCTTAAGTCATGCAAAAAAATAGCTACAACTACAACGAGTTAATAGATTGTGGAAAAGGTAAACTCTTTGGGGAGGGTAACGCAAAATTACCTCTTCCTCCAATGTTAATGTTTGATAGAATTACAGAAATAAATCAAAACTCTGGAGAGTTTAAAAGAGGATTGGTGAAAGCTGAATTAGATGTAAAAGATAATCTTTGGTTTTTTGATTGTCATTTTAAAGATGATCCTGTTATGCCAGGATGTTTAGGTTTGGATGCTATGTGGCAACTTGTAGGTTTTTTCCTTGGGTGGACAGGAGAGCCCGGCAAAGGTAGGGCGCTTGGAGTGAGCTCAGTAAAATTTACTGGTGAGGTTTTAAAAAAGATTAAATTGGCAACATATGAACTTAATATAAAAAGAGTCTTAAAAAAAGAAGGTGCTACTGTGGGTCTAGCTAATGGTATTTTAAACGCTGATGGTAAAACTATTTATACGGCAGAAAATCTTAAGGTAGGATTGTTTAAGTCATGAAAAGAGTAGTTGTAACAGGTATTGGAATAGTTTCTTGCCTTGGAAATAATCAGGAAGAAGTTTATCAATCTCTACTAAATTCAAAATCTGGAATCTCTTTTTCAAAAGAATATAAAGAACACAATTTAAAAAGCCATGTTCATGGTAAGCCAAATATTAAAATTGAAGACCATATCGATAGAAAAACTTTGAGATTTATGGGATCTGGATCTGCGTATAATTATATTGCCATGAAAGAAGCAATTAAAGACTCGGGTTTAGAAGATAAAGATGTAAGTAATTTTACAACTGGAATAGTTATGGGATCAGGCGGTCCTTCAATTGAAAATGTAATTTTAGCTTCGGACAAGACTAGAGCAAAAACTCCAAAATTAATGGGACCATTTATTGTGCCAAGAACAATGGGTAGTACTGCTTCTGCAACTTTGGCGGTACCTTTTAAAATAAAAGGAGTTAATTACACAATGAGCTCAGCGTGTGCAACAAGTGGTCATTGCATAGGTAACTCGGTAGAGTTAATACAATCTGGAAAACAAAAAATTATGTTTGCTGGAGGAAGTGAAGAAATTCACTGGGCCATGACTGCTATGTTTGATGCGATGACAGCTTTGTCATCTAAATATAACGATGAACCGCAAAAAGCTTCGAGAGCATATGATAAAACAAGAGATGGTTTTGTTATTGCAGGGGGCGGTGGGGTGTTAGTTTTAGAAGAATATGATCATGCTAAAGAAAGAGGTGCAAAAATTTATGCTGAAATTACAGGATACGGAGCTACATCTGATGGATTCGACATGGTTGCTCCGTCAGGAGAAGGAGCAGTCAGATGTATGAAAATCGCTTTAGCCACTTCTAAAAATAAAATTGATTATATTAATACTCATGGCACATCTACTCCTGTTGGAGACATCACAGAACTCAAGGCAATAGGTGAGACCTTTAAAGAAAATGTTCCAAAGATAAGTTCTACCAAATCTCTTTCTGGACATCCTCTCGGGGCTGCTTCAGTTCATGAAGCTATTTACTCTTTAATTATGATGAAAAATAATTTTATTACACCATCTGCAAATATTATTGAAATGGATGATGAAGCCAAAAAATTCCCTATAGTAACCAAGCTTGAAAAAGATGTATCTTTGAATAGCGTAATGTCTAATAGTTTTGGATTTGGCGGGACAAATGCAACTCTAATTTTTGAAAAGGTTTAATCATGAGTCTTGTTAAAGGTAAAAAAGGACTAATTATGGGCGTTGCCAACGAACGGTCAATAGCTTGGGGCATTTCACAAAAACTTGCGGGAGCTGGAGCAGAATTAGCATTTACATATCTTGGAGACGCATTAAAGAAAAGAGTTATACCATTGGCTAAATCTTTAAATTCTGAATTTACACTAAGTTGTAACGTAGAAAACAAGGAAGAGGTAGTCAAATTATTTGAGGACATTAAAGCAAAGTGGGGACAAATCGACTTCGTAGTTCATGCTGTAGCTTTTTCAGATAAATCAGAGTTGTCAGGTGAATATTTAAATACAACAAGAGAAAATTTTTTAAAAAGTATGTTGGTATCATGTTTTTCTTTTACCGAAGTTGCAAAAGAGGCTTCAAAAATAATTAAAAAAGGTGGAAGTATGCTGACTTTAACTTATGAGTCTAACAAAGCAATTCCAAACTATAACGTTATGGGAGTTTGTAAATCTGCGCTGGAAGCTAGTGTAAAATACTTAGCAAGAGATCTTGGCTCAAGAGGTATTAGAGTTAATGCTATAAGCGCTGGTCCCATCAAAACTCTTGCGGCATCTGCTATTGGAGATGCTAAATTTTTATACAAATGGAACGAAGATCATTCTTTTTTAAAAAGAAATGTAGATATAAATGATGTTGGAAATTCTGCTTTGTATCTATTAAGTGATCTTTCATCTGGTGTTACGGGTGAAATTCATTATGTAGACGCGGGTTACAACAAAGTAGGAATGCCCGATCCTAAAAATATTTCTTAGTCTGCAAAAAATGCATAGCTGAATTAAAATCATAACAATTATAAAATTAAAAAAACTTAATTAAATTAAGGTAAATATGAAAAAATTTAATTTAAAAAAAAAATTAGAGAATTTTTTTGATTGGATAAAGGGTGCAGAGCTAATTGAACTTAAATCATGCAATGTCAATGAAGATCCTGTGAGACCAGAACTTGATATTAAATTTAGAACTGAATACGGGCGTAAAATTTATGGTGTTAAACATAAAGATGAAATTTGTGCAATCATGTGCTTTGGGTTTACAAATGATATTCCAAAAACAGTGGAAGAGTTAGATCTGATGACTAAAGATGCTCATTTGCAAAGCGCTTTAAGAGACAGGAATGTCGGAAAAATAGCAATTGCATATACGGTTTGGTCTAAAAAAAAAGGAGGAGGAAAATTAATCGTTAAAGAAGTATTCAAAAAAATCAAAGAATCAAATCATTTAAATAGATTGGTTACTTTATCTCCTTTGACAGAAATGGCTAGGAATTTTCACTTAAGCAATGGCGCCTTCGAACTACAAGTAAATGAAAAAACTCAAAATTTTGAATATAAAATTTAAATTTCTAAGCTACAGCCTGCTTTATAGATAATTTTACTTTACCTCTATCGAAACCCACTACTTTCACTGAGACTTCGTCACCTTCTTTTACAACATCTCCTACTTTTGCAACTCTTTTAGTGGCAAGTTCTGAGATATGAACTAGACCGTCTTGCTTTCCTAAAAAATTCACGAAAGCTCCAAATTCCATAATCTTAACTACTTTACCTTTATAAATTTTTCCCATTTCAGGTTTAGCCACTAAACTTTTGATAAACTCTAAAGCTTTGTTCCTTGAAGCTTCATCTGGAGCAGCAACTGTTACTTCTCCAGTATCTTTAACATCTACTTTTGCCCCTGATGTCTCAACTATTTCTCTAATTGTTGCTCCACCTTTACCTATTACTGTTGCAATATCTTTTTTATCAACTTTTATAGTTTCCATTTTAGGAGTGTGTTTTGAAAATTCTTTTCTAGAGGATTTTATAGCTTTATTCATTTCACTTAGAATATGCTCT
>MDTB01176723.1_pt1 | contig 29948 bp, 26 predicted proteins | sample 811161 | NCBI WGS metagenome assembly MDTB01 (sample SAMN05326650, study PRJNA326480) | marine metagenome | isolation source: seawater | place: Mediterranean Sea | collected 2009 | reverse complement strand
TTATAGAAGCTAAATTAATTGAAAGGGAACAACGACATCGACGGCACGGTGGTTCGCGTTACATGGTGGAACCAAATATTAAAGAAGGTAAAGGTGGCCTGCGAGATTTGCAAACTTTGTACTGGATATTAAAGTATTTATATAATGCAAGTCACCCTGAAGATTTTGTTGCAAATGGTGTTTTCAATCATGAGGAATTTAAAGTTTTTGAGAAAGCTGAACGTTTTCTTTGGTCTATTAGATGTAACTTGCATTTATCAGCTAAGAGAGCTGGGGAACAACTTCATTTTAATACACAGGTGGAGTTAGCTGCAAAGCTGGGCTATACCGACAAAAAAGGAATGCGCGCCGTCGAAGTTTTTATGCAAGACTATTTCCGGCAAGCTAAAAACGTCGGTGATCTCACAAGGATTCTTTTGGCTGCGTTAGAGGCTACTCATGTAAAACCAAGACCAACCGTAAGCAGTACGATAAAAAGTGCATTACAATTTAGCTTTGGTGGATATGAGAGGCTTGTTCCAGAGGGATTCGTAATCAAACTCGGTAGATTGGACGTTCTTAACTCATCTTCCTTTATAAAATCACCATTAAATTTAATTAACTTATTTCATATATCTTCTAAATTACAAACTCTTGTACACCCCAATGCATTAAGGCTAGTTGCCAATAATTTGACTCTCATTAACAAAAGCTTCAAGACCTCTGCGGAAGCGAACAAAATTTTTATCGAACTCTTGATAAATCATAAAAATCCTGAAAAAGTATTAAGGAGTATGAACGAAGTTGGCTTCCTGGGAAAATTTATTCCAGAGTTTGGTAGAATAGTGGCGTTGATGCAATTTAACATGTATCACACCTTTACTGTCGATGAACATACTATACAATGTATTAAAAACCTTTCCGAAATAGAGAACGGAAAACTTTCAGAAGAGTTACCCATAGCTTCAAAAATACTTAAAGGAAATATTAATAGAAAAGTCTTATATTTGGCTCTTCTTTTCCATGATATTGGCAAAGGATTTCCAGAGGACCATTCAGAAAAAGGAGCAAAGATCGTAAACAAAATTATTGATCGCTTCGGTCTTAATCCAGAGGAGTGCACTCTGGTAGAATGGTTAGTCAGGTATCACCTTCTGATGTCTGACGTAGCTCATAAGCGCGACTTAACAGACACACGAACAGTTCAAAGTTTTGCTTCTCAAGTTAAGAGCACTGCCAGATTGAAGCTTCTCACTGTACTTACAGTTTGCGATATTAAAGGTGTTGGCCCCAAAGCATGGAATAATTGGAAAGCCGCTCTTATTAGACAACTGTATCATCAAACTACAGCAATATTAAGCGAAGGGTCTATAACAATATCTGGCCCAGATAAAGTGAAAGAAGCCAAGCAAACCTTGCAAAAGTTACTAAACAGCTGGCAAAAAGTAGACATAGACAAAGAAATTGATAGGCACTACGACTCTTTTTGGCTTGGCCTGGACACTCGCACTCAAGAGGCATTCGCAGAACTTTTACACTACCTTGGAAAAGACGAGGTTCGTATCCAAATCGAGTTGGACGCTTCTCGAGACGCAAATCGCATTTGCGTTGCTTTGCAAGATCACCCAGGGATTTTTTCTCGAATCGCTGGAGCTTTAGCCTTCAACTTAGCAAATATAGTGGACGCAAGAACTTTTACTTCTAAAGACGGCTTTGCTACGGCCGTATTTTGGATTCAAGGGCCACAGAATAATCCATTTTCTCAAGATAAATTTGAAAAAATCAAGCAAACAATTGATTTATCTTTAAAAGGGAAACTAATTCCAAAGAAAGAGTTTGAGCAAATAGAAAAATTTAAGAAAACTGAAAAAGATTTTATTGTTCCAACCACAATAACATTTGATAATTTAGGCTCAGAGATATACTCTATAATCGAAGTCGATACGCGAGACAGGATTGGCCTAATTTATGATTTAACACGAACATTATCTTACAATAATATTCTGATATATTCAGCAATAATTGTCACATATGGTGAACAAGCGGTGGATACCTTCTATGTAAAAGATATATTCGGCCTTAAAGTTCATAGCGAAGAAAAACAGAAAAAACTCTCTCTCATGCTGCGACAAGCTATCGATATTGGTGCCAAAAGAGCCATGCGATGAAATCAAGATTATTTGCGAATCGATTATTACTAAAAAGTTTTTCAATAGTTGGGTCGTGGACTCTTGTCAGCCGTTTTTTTGGTTTTTTAAGAGATATACTTATGGCTAACTTTTTGGGATCAGGTATTATCGCAGAATCGTTTTTGATAGCTTTCTCCATTCCTAATATGTTCAGACGGCTCTTTGCAGAGGGAGCATTCAACACAGCATTTCTACCAATGTTTTCAAAACGACTTAACAATAAACTGGTAGCCGAGAGGTTTGCTAGCGACGCTTTATCTTTGCTAATACTTTCGCTTCTACTTTTAACTGCATTGGCGGAAATTGTTATGCCTGGTATAATAATTATTACTGCTGGTGGTTTTGCATCAGACGATCGATTTAACCTTGCAGTCACGTATAGCAGGGTCATGTTTCCTTATATTTTTTTTATTTCTTTAGCTTCTTTTTTTGGAGGTATTTTAAATTCGATGAACAAATTCAGTGCATCGGCCGCAGGGCCAGTATTGTTAAATTTGTTCATGATAGGAGCACTCTTATATGCCTATTATTTTGATAAAAACTTCGGTACTGCATTAATCTACTCCGTTCCTTTAGCTGGAGTGGCTCAACTCGCTTTCGTTTGGATTGCATATAAATCATTGCCCTATAAACTTTCTTTAAAAAGACCCAAAATTTCTCCTGAAATGCGTAACCTTGTTAAAATTGCCCTTCCAGCCGCTTTGGCCGGTGGGGTAGTACAAATAAATTTAATCGTTGGACGTCAAATCGCTTCATTTTTTGACGGCGCCATTGCGTGGCTTAGCTATGCTGATCGTTTATACCAATTACCATTGGGAGTTGTAGGGATTGCTCTCGGGACAGTTCTGCTTCCAACCTTATCAAAAAAGATTTCTAAAAATGACGAAGCAGAGAGGGATTTTATTGTGAATAGGTCTGTCGAACTTGCTCTAGTTCTTACTCTACCCGCAACACTAGTGTTCATAATTTTACCACAAACAATAGTGTCAGTATTGTTTCAAAGAGGTGCTTTTTCTGTAATTGATACCTTTGCAACAGCTAACGCTCTGTCGATATACGCACTCGGCCTACCAGCCTTTGTTCTGCAAAAAATAGTGATAACCCGTTATTTTTCCAAAGGAAACACATCGACTCCTTTCAAATTTGCAATATTGGGAATGATCACTAATGTACTTGTAGCACTGCTTTTGATCCCTCTGTTTGGTTATTTAGCACCAGCGATAGGAACCAGCGTTTCGGGCTGGGTAATGACACTTTTTTTGTGTTTTGGATCACATAAATATAGAATTAAGGTCGACTATCAGCTAATGATAACAACTTTAAAAATTGTTGTGGCAACAGCTATGATGAGTATTTGTATTTTAATTTTTTCGGGCGCTTTCGAATCACCAAATGAAGAAGAAAAAATGCCATATATTGTTTTTTTTATAATGGTCTTCGTGGGTGCACTTACATATCTTATTTCTCTAAAATTGCTTGGCTTTTTTAAAAATTTACTCTCAGACTCTTGATTTGCGAATAAATGCATCCTGCCAAAAAACCTCCAAGATGGCTTTGCCAGGCTAAAAAACCTTGAAGCAAAAAATGCAACAATACATGCAGAATAATTAAAACCAAAATAAAGTAAAAGAAAGAAAAGCTTTTCATGCCTAATCTTTTTCTTTGCCTAAACTCTTGCGACTTCCAAAATCCTAAAAAACCAAAAACTCCTCCTGAAGCTCCAATCATTGGGAAAGCCGAAACTGTTAAAAAAGCGAAGCACCCCGCACCTGCAGCAACAGAAACAAAAAATAACCCCACCGCCCTTATTGAACCTATCTGTTTCGAAAGATGTTTTCCAAGAGCCAACAGAACTACTGCGTTCAAAATCATGTGGTAAAAACCACCATGAATTAGTGCATGACTCACAAACATCAAAACCGGCTGAATGATAAAAAGCCGCAATTCATTTGACTCAATTTGCTCAAGCCAAAAACCAAAATAATAAATCCCAACTATTCTATATTCTTCACCAAATAATTGGAAAAAAATTTCTATTCCAAACATTAGAGCTACCAAAGCAATTATTCCAGCTGGAATATCTTGCAAAACTAAAATATTTTGTATTGTTTTCTGCTCGCGGTTTTGCTTAAACAACATTTATATTCCTCTAACAAATAGGATAAATTTTAGGTGTTCGATCTAAGCTAAACCATAAAGTAGTATCAATGAACCAAAAATTATACAAAAAAAGAGTTTTCTCAGGTGTGCAGCCCACTGGGAATATACATCTCGGAAACTATTTGGGCGCAATAAAGCAGTTTGTAGAACTTCAAAACAGTGATTTTGAAACTATTTATTGCCTAGTTGATCTACACGCTATTACTACATGGCAAAACCCTAGCGACCTTGTAAACGCTACGAGAGAGCTTACTGCAACTTTTATTGCATGCGGATTGAACCCAAATAAGTCGATCTTGTTTAATCAAAGTAAAGTTTCTTCTCACACAGAGTTAGCCTGGATTTTTAATTGTGTCGCTCGTATGGGATGGCTAAATAGAATGACACAATTTAAAGATAAGGCCGGAAAAAATCGAGAAAAAGTGTCTGTTGGCCTATTTTCTTATCCAACTCTCATGGCCGCAGACATATTGGCTTATCATGCAACTCATGTTCCAGTAGGCGAGGATCAAAAACAACATCTGGAATTAGCTCGCGATATTGCTATAAAATTCAATAACGACTTTCAGACGATAGATTTTTTTCCTACACCGGAGCCAATAATTAAAGGGGTCGCCACAAGAGTAATGAGCCTTCGAAACGGTACTCAAAAAATGTCAAAATCTGATCCGTCTGATTTTTCAAGAATTTGCTTAACAGACTCTCCTGATGTAATTATTAAAAAAATCCAAAAAGCAAAAACAGATGCCACCCCTCTTCCCGATAACCTTGCAGACCTTCAGAACAGACCTGAGGCAACAAATTTGTTAAATATATATTCGGCGCTCGCTAATCAGGAAATTGAGATTACCCTTCAAGAGTTTGGTGGTCAATTATTCTCCAAATTTAAACCAAAACTATCTGAGTTGGCTGTAGAGACCTTGTCACCGATTTCAGATAAAATAAATAAGATATTAATGGACACAAATTATATAGATGATATTCTCAAGCAAGGTGCTGTAAAAGCTAGAGTTTTATCACAACCAATTATAGATCGAACATATGAAATTGTCGGCTTATTGCGTTGACAAGAGAAAGAAGAAATTCCTCTTGCATGTTGTCAAATTTTTAAGTCAACTAAAATTATGATAATTATCTGGAGATGAAATTGAGAAAATTTTTAGTAATAATGGACAGTAGTCCAGAGTTCTTAAACGCACTTCGCTTTGCAGCCATACGAGCAGCCAAAACTGGTGGAGCAGTAGAAATTTTAGCAATTATTGGCTCCGAAGAATTTCAACACTGGATTGGCGTTGGCGAAGCAATGAAAATTGAAGCTCGAGAAAGAATTGAAGAGCACTTCAAAGTTTTTTCAAAATGGATGCAAGACAAAGAGGGTATAACCCCCGAACTTATAATTCGTGAAGGAGAAAAAGCCACCGAAGTTTTGGCGCAAATAAAAGAAGATCCAGAGGTAGGAGTCTTAGTTCTCGGAGCAAATCCGTCTGGAGACGGACCAGGCCCTCTCGTTGCTCAATTGGTGGGAAGACAGGGGGGAGTTCTACCCGTTCCAGTAACTATTGTTCCAGGATCGATGACTAAGGAGGCGATAGTTGCCGTTTCGTAATCAAGAAAGACTTTTTATACAGTTTAGAAGCATTCCAATTATGCTTGACTAAAGATAATAAAAATTTATAATTAAGAAATAAATCGAGGATTATTTATGTTTATACAAACTGAAACTACTCCAAATCCAGCAACTCTTAAATTTTTACCAGGGGAAACAGTGCTTGAGGTTGGTACTGCGGACTTCTCAAATTGTGAAGCCGCTGAAAATTCGCCTTTAGCAAAAAATATCTTTGCCGTTGATGGAATTTCTGGTGTGTTCTTTGGAAATGATTTTATAACTGTAACAAAGAATGATACGTATGAATGGGATAACTTAAAACCAGAAGTTTTAGCGTCAATAATGGATCATTATCAATCCGGCAACGCTGTGATGGACAACAACTATGGCTCGATATCTCATGCAGAGCATGTTGGTCCAGACAAAAAAATTGTAGATCAGATTAAAGAGCTTTTAGACACTAGGGTAAGACCTGCAGTTGCTCAGGACGGTGGAGACATAACATTCCACGGTTTTGACGATGGTATTGTATATCTGCATATGCAAGGAGCATGCGCCGGCTGTCCGTCTTCTACAATGACATTGAAAATGGGCATTGAAAATTTGCTAAAGCATTACATACCAGAAGTATCAGACGTCCAACCTGTTTCTGAATAAATTATGTCTGAGTTCAAAAAAGATTTAGGAATAATCTTGGCTATGGACACATCATCAAAGCTCTGTTCTATGTGTATAACATGCGAGCGTGGTGTAAGATCAGAGACTAGGGTGCTTTCTGAAAGACCTCACTCTGAGAATCTTTTCCCTGCAATCGATGATACGCTCAAACGAGCTAAGTTAACTTACTCAGATATAGACGCATACGCTGTATGCACAGGGCCAGGTAACTTTACAGGTCTAAGAGTTTCCGTTTCTGCTGCTCGGGGTCTTGCCTTTGCGTCAAACAAGCCGATCGTTGGTATTTCAGCGTTTGAAGCAATAGCACCTAGATCTGGACTTTCAGCAGTTATTTTGGACGGAAAACAAAATACAGTTTATATTCAAAAATTTTCAGATGGGCAAAAAAGTGGAAATCCACTCACTTTAGAAAGTGAAACCGTAAAAAATCAGGTTTGGTTATCAAATTACGCCTTAATTGGTTATCAGGCTAGTAACTTCTCTAAATCTTTAGCGGCTAAATTTTTGTCAGAGTCAACATATGTTTGTCCTGTAAAAATCGCAGAACTTTCGAGAAACAAAGCTAGCAAAAGTATTTCAAGGCCTTACCCTATCTATCTCAAACCTGGTGTAAATAGGGTGCATTGAAAATAACAGAGTAACATCATGAAACTCTTCTTTCGCCAACAGCGCTCTAATTTTAATGCCAAGAAACTGGCAAATCTTCAACACCAATGTTTTGAGGCACCACAAAGCCAATATTCAGAAAGTGACATGGTCTCTTTTATCAAGAATCCAACCATAACCATATTGGCAACTTCTGAGAGCTTAGTAATCTTTCAACTGGCAGCAGATCAAGCAGAGATAATCAGCATTGGAGTTATCCCCCAAAAGCGCAGACAAAGGTTGGGTAGTTCACTTATAGATAGATTAACAAGCCATTGTTTATTGAGACAAATAAAAGCTATTCACTTAGAGGTGGAAGAAACAAATATCGCTGCACTTTCTTTTTACAACAAATGCAACTTCATCAAAACTGGTGTACGGAAAAACTATTATAAGAATTCCTCTAATCTAAGGTCGCATGCTGTATTAATGAAAAAGTCACTTTAAAAAAATTTAAAAATAAGATTACCGTTGCAATAATGATCAGTTCTAGGTTAGCTTTCTTTTTTATGCCAAATTTTATGTTTCACTTACACGATCAGTATTAAGAAACGAGAAAAATTAAATCAGGAGAAAAATATGAATTTTAAAAAGCTTTTTCTAAGCACCGCAGCTTTACTCGGACTTTCCGGTGCAGCATTTTCTGAACCAGCCATTATTTATGACCTTGGTGGGAAATTTGACAAATCATTCAACGAATCTGCATTTACCGGTGCAGAGAAATGGAAAAATGAGACAGGCGGTAGCTACCGTGAAGTAGAATTGCAGTCTGACGCACAACGAGAGCAAGCTTTACGTCGATTCGCTGAGGCGGGTAATAATCCTATTGTAATGGCTGGTTTTATGTTTGGTACTGCTCTTGACGAGGTAGCAAAAGATTATCCAGACACAAAATTTGCTATAATTGATATGGTCGTTGATCAACCAAACGTTAGGTCTGTAGTCTTCAATGAGCATGAGGGATCATATTTGGTGGGTATGATGGCTGCAATGGCCTCGAAAACAGATACTGTAGGATTTGTTGGTGGCATGGATATACCTTTGATAAGAAGATTTGCTTGCGGATATGTACAAGGTGTCAAATCGGTTAACCCTGATGCAAACATAATTCAAAATATGACTGGAACAACACCCGCAGCTTGGAATGATCCTGTGAAAGGTGCGGAGCTAACTAAATCTCAAATAAGCCAATCGGCAGATGTTGTTTACGCAGCCGCTGGCGGCACCGGCGTGGGAGTCTTGCAAGCTGCTGCAGACGAAGGGATCTTGTCCATAGGAGTTGATAGTAATCAAAACTATTTGCACCCTGGACAAGTTTTAACTTCAATGCTCAAAAGAGTAGATGTTGCAGTATACAATGCATTTTCTGAGGGTAGTGCATTAACTACTGGTTTCAATGTAATGGGACTAGCTGACGATGGAGTAGGGTATGCAGTGGACGACAATAATGCAACTTTGATTTCGTCAGACATGCTATCAGCCGTAGAAGACGCTAAGAATCAAATAGTTTCGGGTGCCCTGATAGTACATGATTATATGTCTGATAATTCTTGTCCGCTCAGTTAACAAAAGACGCTTGATAAAAAGTTAGGCAGTAAAAATTACTGCCTAATTAACTATACGACAGTTAGGAGATTGAGTTGCCAGAAGCTCCCCCGGTAATCAAATTAAATAATATCTCTAAGTCTTTTGGAGCTGTCTTAGCAAACAACAAAATTTCACTCAGTGTCAAACCTGGAACTATTCATGGAATTGTCGGCGAAAATGGAGCAGGAAAGTCGACCTTGATGTCAATACTTTACGGTTTCTACAAAGCCGATTCTGGAACTATTGAAATTAATGGTAAAAAAGCGATCATAACCGACAGTCAAGCGGCGATTAAATTAGGAATAGGAATGGTTTTTCAGCATTTTAAATTAGTTGAAAACTTTTCTGTACTGGAAAATGTGGTTTTAGGAGCGGAACAAGGCCAGCTTCTCTCAAGATCATTAACTCGGGCAGAAAAAATTCTTAAACAGCTTTCATCAGATTATGAACTAACAGTAGATCCAAATAGCATAGTCGAAAATTTAGGGGTGGGAATACAGCAAAGAATTGAAATCTTGAAATCACTCTATAGAAAAGCTCAAATTTTAATCTTAGACGAACCGACAGGAGTATTAACACCGGCCGAGTCAGAACATCTATTTAGGATATTAAGAAATTTAAAAAGTGAAGGTAAAACTATTATTCTGATAACTCATAAACTTAGAGAAATTATGAGTATAACCGACACAGTGAGCGTGATGCGAAAAGGCGAAATGACAGCCACAATTTCAACTTCCACTACCACACCGGAACAGCTTGCAGAATTAATGGTAGGTAGAAAAGTATTATTGAGAGTTAACAAAAAGTTAGCAAATCCAGGTCAACCAATTTTAAAGGTAAAAAATTTAAATTTTACAGATAAAAAAGGTGTAATTCGTCTTAAGAATATTTCTTTTACCCTTAAACGGGGCGAAATACTTGGCATAGCAGGTGTCGCCGGGAACGGCCAATCAGAGCTTCTGGAGACAATAACAGGAATTGAAAAAGCAAAAGGTATAATTAACATAAATGATACAGAAATAAGTCTTGACAATAATAACGTCAATCCCCGAATAAGACGAGATCAAGGAATAGCACATGTTCCGGAAGACCGACAAAAACTCGGCCTAATAATGGAATATAAAGCTTGGGAAAATATTTGTTTTGGATACCATAACAATCAAGAATACCAGAATAGCGCGCTATTGATGAATAATAATTTGTTGAGAAAACAAACCGAAAAACGAATGACAGAATTTGATATACGACCAAAAAATCCTAACCTTCTCGGTAAAAATTTTTCGGGAGGAAACCAACAAAAAATAGTACTTGCAAGAGAAATTGAACGAAATCCAGATATTTTAATCATTGGCCAACCCACAAGAGGAGTTGATATAGGAGCTATCGAATTTATACACAAACGCTTGATAGAACTCCGAGACGCGGGCAAAGGTATTTTGCTAGTGAGCGTAGAATTGGATGAGATTTTATCACTTTCTGATCGAGTCCTAGTCATGTTTGACGGAGAGCTTGTCGGAGAACGCGATACCGCAAAAACTGATGAAAAAGAACTTGGTCTGCTTATGGCAGGGGTTAACTAGGAGAAATATTTTATGGACGGAATGCCGAAATGGGCAGACATAATTCTAATACCTCTTATAAGTTTGTTGTTAGCATTTTTTTTATCCGCCGTCGTCATATTAGCCATAGGAGAAGATCCCCTATATGCATTAAAGCTTATGATAACCGGTGCACTAGGTTCAACCTATGGTTGGGGCTATACCCTATATTACGCAACAAATTTTATTTTTACCGGTTTGGCCGTTTCAATAGCATTTCACGCTAAAATGTTTAATATAGGAGGAGAGGGTCAGGCGACACTAGGAGGATTGGGGGTTGCCCTAGTTTGTATAAGCATTCCATTTCCGCACTGGTCTATTTCACTAGCTGTTGCAATATCTAGTGCAGCCCTTTTTGGCGCCGCCTGGAGTTTAATCCCAGCTTATCTTCAAGCAAAAAGGGGTAGCCATATCGTAATAACAACTATTATGTTTAATTTTATAGGAGCATCACTTCTAAATTACCTTTTAGTAAATGCTCTTAGACCTGAGGGCTCAATGGATCCAGCTACTGCTAAATTTCCTGTTAGTACAAATTTACCCACCCTACACGATCTGTTTGGTACAATTGGAATATCTTTCTCGAAAGCTGCTCCAGCAAATATTAGTTTTTTTGTAGCTGTCATTGCATGCATTTTAGTCTGGGTTCTAATATGGAGGACACGCTTGGGTTATGAAATTAGAGCATTTGGGCACTCCGAAACAGCTGCAGTATATGCAGGGATCTCGCCAACAAGAATAATAATGATTTCAATGACTCTATCTGGTGGGTTAGCCGGCCTCATGGCGATAAATAATGTAATGGGTGAGGCAGAAAGATTAGTCATGAATGCTGTCGAAGGGGCTGGATTCATCGGCATTGCAGTAGCTTTAATGGGTAGGTCGCATCCAATCGGCGTTTTCTTGGCAGCGATCTTATTTGGCTTTCTATATCAAGGGGGTGCCGAGCTAGCTCTATGGACATCGATACCAAGAGAATTAATTGTGGTGATACAGGCCTTAGTGATATTGTTCACTGGTGCTTTAGACAATCTTGTAAGAATTCCACTTCAATGGATTTTCTTGAAACTCAGTAAGCCAATAAAATGATCGATTTTTACACAATAATTCAGATTCTTGACTCCTCAATTCGTTTGTCAATTCCATTGCTGTTGGCAGCACTTGCAGGTCTTTTCAGTGAGAGAGCAGGAATATTCGATATTGGATTAGAGGGGAAAATGCTTTTTGCTGCCTTCTTGTCAGCTGGTGTTGCCTACGTATTTGGCTCAGTATGGCTAGGATTGCTTGCGGGTATAATTGCTTCGCTACTATTTTCACTTATACATGGAGTAGCGTCGATAACTTTCAGAGGAAATCAGCTTATTTCTGGTGTCGCAATAAATTTCTTGGCGGCTGGAATTACCGTGCTAATAGCACAAAGTTGGTTTAAGCAAGGAGGCAGAACGCCATCGTTATCTGGAAGTGGAAGATTCAACCCTATCGAATTACCATTTTCTGAACTCCTTTCAGAGGTTCCCGTAATAGGCTCGGTCTACAGCGAACTAATTTCAGGACATACTGCTTTAGTGTATCTTGCATTCGCACTTGTTCCAGTGAGCTGGTGGATCTTATCTAAAACAACATTTGGATTGCACTTAAGGGCAGTTGGTGAGAATCCTGCAGCACTTGACACTGCAGGTGTTTCAGTAATTCGAACACGATATTTGGCAATTATTATTTGCGGTATTCTCTGCGGCTTGGCTGGCTGCTATTTGTCAACGGGGCTGTCAGCTGGATTTGTAAAAGATATGACAGCTGGAAGAGGCTATATAGCTCTCGCTGCTTTAATCTTTGCCAAATGGAGACCGTGGTACGTTTTATCAGCCTGTCTATTGTTTGGGCTTTTAGAAGCTATATCTAATCGTTATCAAAATATCGAAATTTTTGGTATGATTTTACCAGTTCAATTTATGCAGGCACTTCCATACATTTTAACTGTTATAATCCTTGCTGGTTTTATTGGCAAAGCTATACCCCCTAGAGCAGGGGGTGAACCGTACAGAAAAGAAAGATAAATGAAAAGTAATTTAAAGCTGATATATAAATTAACAGATCATGAGCCAATAAGATTAGCGATAATATTAGGTTCAGGATTAGGAGAAATTTCTAATGACATAGATGGTGTCGGTATCAGTTACAAACAGTTAAAAGGTTTCGACAAAGGAAAAGTGTCAGGCCATAAATCCGAGTTACTTATCGGAACTTTGTACGGACAACGTGTTGCTATCCTGAGCGGGCGATCTCACTTTTATGAAAATGGTGATCCTAGCGCAATGAGAACACCTCTCGAGACAGTTAAAGAATTGGGTGCAGAATTTGTAATTTTAACCAATTCTGCTGGTTCACTTGATATCAAAATGCCTCCGGGGTCCATAATGGTAATTTCGGATCATGTTAATTTTTCAGGAACTAATCCACTCATTGGAGAACCTACAGATAAACGTTTCGTAAACATGACAAATGCATACGACTACAATTTGAGACAACAATTTCAAAATGCCTCAATCCGTGAAAACATAAAGATTCATGAAGGACAATACTGCTGGTTGTCTGGACCCAGCTTTGAAACTCCAGCTGAAATAAATATATTCAGTAACCTCGGCCTAAAAGCAGTCGGAATGTCGACAGTTCCAGAAGTAATTTTATCAAGGTTTTTCGAAATGAAAGTTTTAGCTATCTCAACTATAACAAATATGGCAGCAGGTATGAGTTCAGAGGAACTTAGCCACAATCATACAAAAAAAATGGCACCTCTTGGCGCAACTAAAATTAAGAAGATTCTAAAGAGCTTCTTGCGAAATTTAAAATAAAAGCGTAACCCACGATAATGGTTTTTGATTCGGTAGTTTGGCTATTTATTACTGACTAAACATAATTTAAGGTTTATCATGCAAATATACCTCCCAATAGCTGAAGTCTCAGTAAATATTTTTCTACTCGTGGGCCTGGGTGGAGTTGTTGGTTTCCTCTCTGGAATGTTTGGAGTAGGAGGTGGTTTCTTAATGACACCATTACTATTTTTTATTGGAATTCCTCCAGCCGTAGCTGTAGCGACGGAAGCTAATCAAATAGTCGCATCGTCATTCTCTGGTGCTTTGAGCCACTTTAAAAGACGAGCTGTTGATTTAAAAATGGGCTTTGTTCTGCTGCTTGGTGGAGTCCAAGGTGCGATAATCGGGGTCTACATTTTTAAGGTTCTCAATGAAATTGGCCAACTAGAGCTGTTAATAACTATATGTTACGTCCTTTTTTTGGGTATTATTGGGATTTTAATGCTTTTGGAAAGTTTTTCCACATTAAGAAAGTCAAGTCATAGCCTTGCAAGAAAAAAAATAAATCGTCACACTTGGGTGCATAGGTTACCAATTAAAATGCGATTTAGAACTTCTAATTTATACATTAGTGCAATTCCACCTTTTCTAATCGGGTTATTTGTCGGCGTCTTGGCAGCAATAATGGGCGTTGGTGGTGGATTTATAATGGTGCCTGCAATGATCTACATAATCGGGATGCCAACAAAAGTTGTTATAGGAACTTCGCTTTTTCAAATAATTTTCGTAACAGGGTTTACCACTTTGCTTCATGCAACCCAGAACTATACTGTTGATGCAATTCTAGCGCTTCTTTTAATTCTCGGAGGAGTAGTTGGGGCTCAAATCGGTGTTCGCTTGAGCGTTAAACTGAGGGCTGAACAACTTAGAATTCTGCTTTCATTAATTGTTTTAGTCGTTTGTGCTAAATTAGCCACAGATCTTATTATTCAACCAAATGAGCTATTCTCACTTTCCAAAGGTGTTCAATGATCAAAATTGTTCTTACTTTTTTGGCTATCCTCCTCTTATCTTCGAACACAGCTCTATGGGCTGAGACAATCATATCTAGTATGAGTCAAAATCGTGTTTCAATAACAGCAAACTTTGACGGATCAGAAATATTAATTTTTGGTGCTATCAAACAAAATAGTTTCAATAAAAATTTGCAGGCAGATGTGTTAATTGAAGTAATCGGACCCGCAACACCCGAAACGGTTCGAGAGAAACAGAAAATATTTGGTATTTGGATAAATAGTAATCCAGTCTCCATAAAACTGGTTCCTAGCTTTTATGCTTTATTTGGAACCAAAAATCTCGATGAATTACTTCCAAAAGACCAACAGCGGCTAGAAAAAATAGGTATACATCAGTCGATTAAAACTTCGCCAACTAACAGCGAGACTAAAAATGCTATACAAGCGCTGCTTCGAATTAAATCGAAAGATGGTGCCTATAATATAGAAACACAACCAATAAAATTTGAAGGAGGCACTCTTTTCTCTACGGTTGTGAATCTTCCTTCAAACTTAGTTGAAGGAGATTATAACGCTAAAATACATCTTATACGCAATCAGAAAGTAATAAGCTCTACAGTCTCAGTTTTTGAGGTGCAAAAAATTGGGCTAGAAAGATGGCTTCATAACATGGCACATAATCAACCATTCAAATATGGTCTACTTTCATTACTTATGGCCCTAGCTTTTGGATGGATTGCAGCGGAAGCCTTTAAATTGTTGCGCCGCTAAATTTTTTATTAATTAATCTCCATTTTCAATGATTTTTTTGAAGCTGGAGAGTCCGAGACTTTTTTTTGGACGTGATAAACGGTTTTTTGTTACCCAAAACAAACGGTTTTGAGCTCTTGTTATACCTACATAAGCAAGACGCTTCCATAACGGAACACCCGACTCCTCAATTGCAAGCCTTGCACTTGCAGCAATATCAGGACCAAAAACCTGTACATCGGACCATTGAGATCCCTGAGATTTGTGAATAGTTGTAGCAGCCCCATGAATAAACACCGCACCCATGGTCGCTGCTGTTGGGATTATAGGCTCCTCAAGGCCTGTCATCTCAAGCTGAATAATTGATGCTACTGTTACCTTAGAGTCAGACTGACCCTTAATATGTAAACGGCAAAAGCCGTCCTTTTTTCCAGGACCTAAATATATCACTTGAGCACCTTTTATTAAACCTCTTTCCTCCAAATCGAGACGCTTTTTTCTATGGTCAAGCGGTAGCTCTATTCCATCACAAATCAATGGCTCTCCTACTTGCAACTCGTTTAAAGGAATATTGTGAGCCCTTCTAAAGCCTTGAATTAACCTAATGCGGGTATTATTTCTCCAAACTAGAACTGGAGAGTGGGGCATTAAATCAGTATCCACTCTTCCTTGAACAACGATACGATCATCTATCTCTGCAATAGACATCATTCTTCTTTCAAAGTCTGCATATGTTTTTGTTGGGTCAGCCAAGAAGTCTGAAAGTTCTAAAATTGGATTTCCCTTAATCTGTCTATGGACTGATTTTAGAAAAAGTTTTTTTGAAAACTCTATCTTATCAAAACTCATTTCACCATTTTGATCGATTGGAGCTAATTGAGCTGGATCACCGAATAGTATTAACGATTTAAACACTGCTTTAAGATCTGCCAATTGTTTCTGATTTATCATTGAGCATTCATCTATTAGCCCAATATCTAGGGGTACTTCACGTCGTTTCCAACCGATCAAAAAGTCCGATCCCTTAATGCCTACTGAAGCCAACGCGCCAGGAATAGAATTATGAGTTTTATAAAATTTCCTCGCTCGTTGAAGTTCGGTTGACTCTAAAATGCTATTATCAGGTTCTTCACTGTTTCCAGACAACCACAAAGTTATTGTTTCAAATTCAGGGTCATATATTGGCGTGTACAAGGCTCTATGTAAAGTCACAGCGCGAACACCATAAACTTTAAGAACTTGGGCTGCTTTATTTGTTGGAACAATCACAGTGTAAGATCGTTTATTTTTCTTACTGGATATGTCGAAGTCATTAAACGAATTTTGGATACCTATTTTTTCAAAAGTTCTTACTATTTGGGATAGGATCATAGTTTTTCCGGATCCAGCCCTACCTAAAATAATTACTGGAGATAAAGTTTCCTCGAGTTTGGACAGCGGCAAGTGTCTGAACCGCTCAAAATCAATTCCGCGTTGTTCTAAAAAACTCTCGACTATTTTGAAGCACTGCTCTTGATCACCATCAGGCTCAAAACTCATATTTTTTCCAAATTCGATAACCTATTAAATCACGCGAGTTCGTAAGCTCCGACCCCATTGCAATTAAAGCGACGTCAACCCTAGCTTTGGAGAATTTACTAAAATTGCCATATTTCCTGGCTTGTGGGCATTATTCAACATTTTTACATGAGCATCAACCATGCCCTCCCAATTAAAAACCTCGGACATGCAGGGATCCAGCATCCGTGCACACATCAAATCATTTGCAGCTGATGCCTGCTTTAAATTAGCAAAGTGACTACCTTGAACTCTCTTCTGATTCATCCATAAATATCGTGCGTCTAATGTCAAATTATATCCAGTTGTACCTGCACAAATAACTACCATGCCTCCTCTTTTTACTACATATACTGATACAGGTATCGTTGTTTCACCGGGATGCTCAAAAACCATATCTACATTATTGCCTTTGCCCGTTATCTCCCATATTGCTTTACCAAACTTTTTTACTTCTTCCATCCAAAGCTTATAATCTCTAGAATTCACCATAGGCATTTGTCCCCAACAATTGAAATCCTTTCTGTTGATTACCCCTTTAGCACCCAGATTTTTAACAAAATTATTCTTCGACTCGTCAGAAATAACTGCTATTGGGTTTGCGCCTGCAGCTTTTACCAACTGAACGGCATATGAGCCTAATCCTCCAGAAGCACCCCACACCAAAACATTTTGACCAGGTTTTAATTCATGCGGAGAATGCCCAAACAACATTCTATAGGCAGTTGCTAATGTCAGCGTATAACAGGCGCTTTCTTCCCAAGATAAATGCTGAGGCCTTTTCATTAGCTGCTGAGATTGAACCGATGTAAATTGAGCAAAAGATCCGTCTGGGGTCTCATAGCCCCAGATCCTCTGACTCGGTGACATCATAGGGTCGCCTCCATTACAATATTCATCATCACCATCATCTTGGTTACAATGCACAACCACTTGATCTCCTACTTTCCATCTAGACACTTTGCTACCAACAGCCCATACAATCCCCGAGGCATCCGATCCAGCAATATGATATTCTTTCTTATGCACATCAAAGGGAGAGATTGGCGTTCCTAATCCAGCCCAAACACCATTATAATTTATACCTGCGGCCATGACTAATACCAATACCTCGTGACTATCCACACGGGGAGTAGATACTACTTCTTTTCTAAAGCTCTGCTGAGGTTCTCCGTGCCTTTCACGGCGAATAACCCAAGCATGCATATTTTTGGGAATATACCCTAGAGGGGGAATCTCACCAACTTCATATAAATCCTTAAATTCCTCAGACTGTCCCATTATCAAACCTCCAAAATAACAACTAGATACTCAACTTGCTCAAACAAAACACAACAATCCAATATGTTTCATACAAATACGAATAATTCAATACCGTATTGAGAAACAAAAATTATAGATAAGTCGCCATTTTATTACACAATTAACTTGGCAATTACTTCTTTTTTATATTTATTGTAAAAATGAATTTAAGTTAGTAGCAGGTATGTATGAAAATGTCTGATAAAAAAGAAATTACTCGTGATCAACCATGGCTTTTTAGAACCTACGCTGGGCACTCAACAGCGAAAGAGTCGAATAAGCTCTTCCGCTCTAACTTGGAAAAGGGCCAGACAGGACTTTCTATCGCATTTGATTTACCGACACAAACTGGTTATGATAGTGACCATCCACTCGCTGCTGGTGAAGTTGGAAAGGTTGGTGTTCCCATCTCACACATCGGGGATATGCGAAAACTTTTTGACAAAATTCCTATCCCTGAAATGAATACTTCAATGACAATAAACGCAACAGCCGGTTGGCTTCTTGCCTTATATATAGCAGTGGCGGAAGAACAGGAAGTCGATATTTCGGAACTTAAAGGAACGGTACAAAATGATATTTTAAAGGAATACTTGAGCCGTGGAACCTATATTTTCCCACCGGAAAATAGCTTAAAACTAATTGCTGACATAACAGAATATTGCTACAAGAAGACACCAAAATGGAACCCAATAAATATATGTTCTTATCATCTTCAGGAGGCTGGAGCGACCCCGAAGCAGGAACTAAGTTTTGCGCTCGCTATAGCCATATCGGTTCTGGATCAAGTCAAACAGCAGGTATCAGATAAAGACTTTCCGTTCATAGTGGGGCGGGTTTCTTTTTTTGTAAACGCAGGAATAAAATTTGTTACCGAAATGTGTAAAATGAGGGCATTCGTAGAATTATGGGATGAAATTTGCTTAACGAGATATAATATTTCAAACCCTAAACTGAGACGCTTCAGATATGGAGTTCAAGTCAATAGTCTTGGACTAACAGAACAACAGCCAGAGAACAACATACATAGAATTTTATTTGAGATGCTCGCTGTAACTCTTTCAAAGAAAGCCCGAGCTAGAGCAGTCCAATTACCTGCGTGGAACGAAGCTATTGGCTTACCCAGAAAATGGGATCAACAGTGGTCTTTAAGAATGCAGCAGATATTGGCGTATGAAACTGATATTTTGGAATTTGGTGATATCTTTGATGGTAACAAAAATATCGAAAATAAGGTACTTGAGTTGAAAAGCGATGCATTAAGCGAATTAAAAAAAATCGATAATATGGGTGGAGCTGTTTCAGCACTATCATATATGAAATCTCTTTTGGTTAGGTCAAACACTGAGCGGCTTTCTAAAATAGAAAGTAAAACTACCTTAGTTGTAGGCGTTAACAAATTTACCAACTCGGAAGAAAGTCCTCTTTTAAGCGGAAGTAATAGCAGCCTCACCATAGAAACTTTTGTTGAAAAAGAGCAGATAAAGTCGATAGAGAAATGGCGAAAAATGCGAAATTGTAACAACGTTCAGTTTGCATTAGCGGAACTAAAAAAGGCAGCGGAAAGTGGAGAAAATATTATGCCCGCAACTATATTAGCTGCAAAAGCTGGCGTGACGACTGGAGAGTGGGGAGACACAATGAGATCTGTATTTGGTGAATATACCGCACCTACAGGAGTGGGGAACTCTAAAAGCAGCTCAAACGAAGGCTTAGAAAATCTTAGACGTAGTGTCGATAATCTTAGCAAGATTTTTGGCCGAAGACTAAAATTACTTATTGGTAAACCTGGCTTGGACGGCCATTCAAACGGGGCAGAACAAATTGCGGTGAGAGCGAGGGACTGTGGTATGGAAGTAGTGTATGGTGGTATTAGAATGACACCAACGGAAATAGTAACTTCTGCGCTGGAAGAGAGCGTTCATGTAATTGGAATTTCAATACTTTCGGGAAGCCACTTAATACTCCTCAAAGAAATATTGAGACAAATGCGCCAAAGAAATATTAATGCTGTTCCCGTGGTTGTAGGAGGCATTATTCCTGAAAAAGACATACCTCTACTACAGTCGTACGGAGTTTCGCGCGTATACACACCAAAAGATTTTGACCTGAATAACATTATGTCAGATATTGTAGAACTGGCGAGTTCAACTGTTAATAAGCTATAATTTTCGACTAACCATAATCTTCTTTAGCTCGGCGATTGCTTTCGCCGGATTGAGGCCTTTAGGGCAAGTTTTAGTACAATTCATAATTGTATGGCATCTATACAACTTAAAAGGATCTTCTAAATCGTCGAGCCGTTTATTAGTTGCTTGATCTCGACTGTCTATTACCCACCGATAAGAGTTCAATAATGCAGCAGGACCAAGATATTTTTCTCCATTCCACCAATAGCTTGGACACGCTGTTGAACAAGAGGCGCACATTACACATTCATATAACCCATCCAGCTTTTTTCTATCTTTTATCGACTGTTTCCACTCTTTTTTTGGCCGAGCAGTATTAGTTTCTAGCCAAGGCATTATACTCGCATGTTGAGCATAAAAGGTTGTTAGGTCAGGTATCAAATCTTTTATTACTGGCATATGCGGAAGAGGATAGACTTTTACATCTGATTTTATGCTATCAATTCCACATAGGCAAGCCAAAGTATTAGTTCCGTCCACATTCATCGCACAAGATCCGCAAATACCCTCTCTGCAGCTACGTCTAAACGTCAATGTAGGATCTATTTCATTTTTTATTTTTATCAGAGCGTCTAAGACCATGGGCCCACAATCATCTAAATCAATGTAATAGGTGTCAATATGAGGATTCGAGTCATCATCTGGATTATATCGGTAAATTTTGAAGGCTTTTACTCTACTGCCTTTTTTTTTCAGAGGCCAATTTTTGCCAGAAACAACTTTCGAGTTTTTCGGCAATGTAAATTCTACCATTTTAAGTCTCTCCTCAGTAAACTCTAGCCTTTGGGCTAATTTTTTTAAGGTCTATCCCGCCATCCGCTTGAGCTGTTAATGGCTCTAACTTAACATTACGGTAGCTTAACCTGACTGGATTATTCGATCCCTCAAAATCATTTATTCTGGCTAAACTGTGTTTTCTCCAATTAATGTCGTCTCTGTCAGGATAATCCTCTTGTGCATGAGCTCCTCTGCTTTCTTTTCTTGCCTCAGCAGCAAAAATGGTTGCAAGTGCATTAGGCATTAAATTTGTAAGCTCCAGTGTTTCCATTAGATCGGAATTCCAAATTAAAGATTTATCAGTTACTGAAATGTCGTTCATAGATCGAGCCACATTCAACATCTTGTTGCAACCTTCCTCAAGGGTCTCATCAGATCTAAAAACTGCAGCATCAGATTGCATCGTTTTTTGCATCGCTAGCCGCACCTCTGAAGTTGTTGTCGGTCCCTTAGAGTATCTCAAAGAGTCAAAACGATCCATGGACTGTTCAACAGATTTCATATTTAGGGGAGGATTTTTATTGCTTTTCTCAACAATTTGTCCGGCTTTGATTGAAGCAGCTCGGCCAAAAACTACCAGATCAATAAGACTATTTGATCCTAATCGATTTGCGCCGTGCACACTAGCGCACCCAGCTTCTCCGACTGCCATCAAACCTGGCAAAATACGATTATGATCGTTGGTAGTAGGATCTAATACTTCTCCCCAATAGTTAGTCGGCACGCCCCCCATATTGTAGTGAACCGTTGGTAATACAGGTATTGGACTGTCATGTAAATCAACTCCCGCAAAGACACGAGCACTTTCTGAAATACCAGGTAACCGGTCCGCCAACGTTTCAGGCGGTAAATGGTTTAGGTGCAAAAATATATGATCTTTATCTTTTCCTACACCACGACCTTCTCTAATTTCCATTGTCATACACCTAGACACAACATCTCTGCTTGCGAGATCTTTATAAGTTGGTGCATATCTCTCCATAAAACGTTCGCCCTCAGAATTTGTCAAATACCCGCCTTCTCCTCTAGCTCCTTCTGTGATCAGACAACCAGCTCCATATATGCCGGTAGGATGAAATTGAACAAATTCCATATCCTGAAGGGGTAAATTTTGCCTTGCTACCATGCCCCCGCCATCACCAGTGCAAGTATGGGCAGATGTCGCACTGAAATAAGCTCTGCCATAACCGCCTGTTGCCAGAACAACGAGCTTAGCGTTGAAACGGTGTATTGATCCATCATCTAGCTTCCATGCAATTAGACCCTGACACTTACCATCCTCAGTCATGATCAAATCTGTAGCAAAGTATTCAATAAAAAATTCGGCTTTGTTCTTCAATGATTGGCCATACAGAGTGTGAAGAATTGCGTGTCCAGTTCGATCCGCTGCAGCACATGTCCTCTGAACGGGAGGCCCTTCTCCAAACTTGGTTGTATGACCTCCAAAAGGTCTCTGATAAATTTCTCCCTTTTCCGTCCGGGAAAAGGGAACACCGTAGTGCTCCAACTCATACACAGCTTTTGGAGCTTCCTTAGCTAAATATTCCATTGCGTCAGTATCACCTAACCAATCCGACCCTTTGACTGTATCGTACATATGCCAGTGCCAATGATCTGGGCCCATGTTACTTAGACTTGCAGCTATTCCGCCCTGTGCCGCTACCGTATGACTTCTCGTGGGAAAAACTTTTGTTACGCATGCTGTCTTCAGCCCTTGCTCGGCCATTCCTAATGTTGCGCGGAGCCCTGCCCCGCCTGCCCCGAGAACTACAACGTCATAATCGTGATCTATGTAACTATAACTAGCCATTCAATTTCGCTCCAATTACTTTAATAAAAAAATCATTAATGGTGAAAAAATACCTACAATTGCCGTTGTCCAACAAAATATTGCGCTTACAAAAAACAGAAATTTCCTAGAAAGCACATTATGAACGTAATCTTCAATAACAACCTCTAGTCCTTGTTGAAGATGCTTGGAAGCTACTGCGAAAAATAATATTGCTAAAATTACTTGATATGGGTTTTGATAAACCTTAATTACGTTTATGTACTCCCCTCCGAAAGACGTACTTAAGGAAAAGATAAATAACAAAGTCAGCGGTAAGATAAGTAGAGAAGAAATCCTTTGCTTCCACCAATGGGATGTACCCTCCTGACTTGACACTAATCCAAACATAAATAAATATTTTGCTATTCTTAGACTCATACTAAACCCATCTGATGATAAAAGTTAAAATCGTCAAGAGGAGAGATAAAACTAGAACTATGTATGCCGATCTGTTTATCCATGAAGAGTCAAGCCCCACACCACAATCATATAAAAGATGACGAACACCCGTGCACGAATGATACCAGATGGCCCACACAGACAAGCCAAAAAGTAATTTTACTGGCCAAGACAAAAATATTAAATTAACTATTTTAAAAAGATTTTCACCAACTGCGAGCGAGAAGAACCAAATTACCAAAAGGATCAGAGTGCCTGCTAACGCAACCCCAGTAATTCTATGAAATATCGATAATACGGAGGTGAATTGAGGCCTGTATATTGTTAAGTGCGGAGAAAGCGGTCTGCCTCCTGTTTTGTTTTTAATCATAACCAACCTATCATACCTATAATGTAATTAAAGCCTAGCATAACCGTACCGATGTCGAAAAAGGATATAGCTGCTTTCTTGTATTCATACATCCATATACATAGTGCGTTAGTAGGTTTTTTTCAAACAAAAATATTTTGTTTTCATCTTTGTTTTCTTTGTAATTATACACATCAGAAAACGGATAGTGTTATTCAATCTAACTGGGGATTAGAGCCCAATAGTCAAAATCAAGAACGATATTAGAATTATATTTACCATTTTTATCTCGCAGTTCTCCGACTTTTCCTCCAACTTTACTCGCCACTAACCTTAATCGTAAAGCTCCTATACCCTTTTTTCCAGTTTCAACTCGATCTAAAATCTCGCTCCAGCAGAAAATTGTATCTCCAGCAAAACATGGACTTACATGACTTCCTGAATTTACCGCCAAAATAATTTGGACATTTTCTAAACCATTAAAACAAAGAGCTCTTGCCATGGATATAATATGACCGCCGTATATTAATCGTCTTCCGTCTTCGCGAATAGTTGCGTCAAAATGAACCTTCGAGGTATTTTGCCAGAGTCGCGTCGCCATCATATGTTCTGATTCGTCTAAAGTAACTGCATCGATGTGATCAATTATTTGACCTACGTCGTAATCCATTAACTTATTAGTACCTCCCGAGGCTATATAGCTGTAATTTTTAAAACATATACTTTTATTGAAAGAAAGGTTTTGTGGATGAACAACTGAATTAAGTGATGGTATCGACGTTCCAGGAGAGTGAGCCATCTCGTCAAATTTCTTTACCATGACAGATCGACAATATTCCAAAACTTTTTCGTTGCTTTGATTGTAGCCGGCCGAACGAACATAAACTATTCCTGACTTTTTACTGCTATTTTCTTTTAAACCAATTATCTCAGAAACCGCAGAAATTGTGTCCTCCTTATAAACTGGGACGAAAAACCGCCCCTCAAAATAGGCGAGGTTTGCGATAGCATTTAGAGATATATCCGGCACCGTTTTACCGAAAACTGTGTGAAAAACTATTAAATTGTCTAGCGGACTCTCAGGTAAACCGATTGATCTGGCAACTTCGTCAGATGAAAATATTGACGCTCTGCAAGGGTACAGTGACTGATAAACAGCCTTATCTCCATTATGCAGAGTTCTGGGCGTAGCATGGTAAATTTTCATACCTAACTCATAGTCTTCGAAGAAACGACCTCTATTCATTTTATTTATCATTTAATAACTTGCACCTTTATATCAGAGGCATATAAATAGCTTACTTTTTCGTTCGCTTAAATAAACATTCCTCATTCTTGATTATCAATTATCTGTGAGAATGAAACAATCCGTTTTGCTGTTTCAACATGGAGATTTTCCACTATTTTTCCATTGAAAACCGCTACTCCTTTTCCTTCCCGAAGAGCGCTTTTATAACAATCAATTATTTGCTTGGCCTGAACAACCTCAGCTGGTGATGGAGAAAACACTTCGTTGGTAATCGAAACTTGTTTTGGATGTATAAGAGTTTTACCATCAAATCCCATATTTCGACTCTGTCCACAAGCTAATTTGAGACCTTGATCATCATTAAATGAATTGTACACTCCATCAATGCAAACCAAATTATAGGCTCTTGCTACCAATAATACATGACTCAGAGCATACAAAAGTTCATTTCTATTTTGAGTTTCTTTAGCTCTCAATTCTTTTACAAGATCATTTGTTCCGAGAATAAGAGCCTCAAGTCTGCGCCCCTCTAGAGCAACTTTGTTGGCATTAATTACCCCCAAAGCCGTTTCCACCATTGCCCATACTTTAATGGGATTTTTATCTGAGGAGTCTAAGACTGTTTCCACTCGTTCTACAACCTCAGGAGTATCAACCTTTGGAAGAAGTACTGCATGCGGAACAGAATTTATAACGGCACTTAAGTCTTTTACGCCCCATTCAGTGTCTAAAGAATTAATCCTTATAATTAATTTTTTTTCACCAAATTCCCTACCATTGTTTTTTACAACTCCCTCAATATGGTTTCGAGCTTCAATTTTTTCATTTGGAGGTACTGAGTCTTCTAGGTCAAAAATTATTGCATCTGCATTTAACACTTTTGCCTTTTCGATAGCCCTTTTATTCGACGCAGGCACATACAAAACAGACCTGTATGGTTTAAAAATAGTTGACATGTTCTTTCTCCAGGAAGTTAAAACTATTCTAACTAAATCTGCTTAATTATTGTAAACGACGCTGATACAAATACAACCTTAATTGCATTTTTGCATTACATTGTGTCTTCGTACTTGATAGAAGCTTAGAATCGGGATACTGGTTAAGAAATAATTTGGGGACAACCATGAAACGAGCAAAAATTGCGCTTATTGGTGCAGGTCAAATCGGCGGAACTCTAGCACACCTGATTGGATTGAAGGAGCTTGGAGATGTAGTTTTGTTCGATATTATGGAAGGCACTCCTAACGGTAAGGCGTTAGATATTGCGGAAAGTTCACCTGTAGATGGATTCGATTCAAAATTAAAAGGGACAAATCAGTATGCAGATATAAGCAACTCAGATGTTTGCATTGTCACTGCAGGAATTCCAAGAAAACCTGGAATGAGTCGCGATGATTTACTAGGTATTAACCTAAAAGTGATGAAATCAGTTGGCGAGGGAATAAAGAATAACGCTCCTAATGCCTTCGTGATTTGTATAACTAATCCTCTCGACGCAATGGTTTGGGCATTACGAGAATTTTCAGGGCTTCCTTTTTCGAAAGTTGTAGGAATGGCTGGAGTTCTGGATAGTGCAAGATTTAGTTATTTTCTTGCGGATGAAATGAACGTATCTGTAAAAGATGTTTCCACTTTTGTGTTGGGTGGTCACGGTGATACCATGGTGCCATTGACGAGGTATTCGACAGTTGGCGGAATACCAATACCTGACCTTATTGAAATGGGTCTGACATCTCAAGAAAAAATTGATGCAATAGTACAACGAACTAGAGATGGGGGAGCTGAAATTGTTGGTCTACTAAAAAGTGGCTCTGCATTTTATGCGCCTGCTGCCTCAGCAATCCAAATGGCCGAATCCTTCTTAAAAGATCAAAAAAGATTAATACCTTGCGCTGCTTATGTTGAAGATGCATATGGTCTTGAAGGAATTTATGTTGGAGTTCCAACAATAATTGGTGCCTCTGGAGTTGAAAGAATATTGGAAATTAACTTAAATAAAAGTGAATCAGAGGAATTCCAAAAGTCGATATCAGCGGTTGAAGCCTTAATACATGCATGCAAAAACATTGAACAATCCTTAGCTTAAAAGTACCAGAAAAAAATTTACATTTTTTCAAATATATTAAGCTATTTGTGATCACACCCAATTTTTTTGTGATCACAAATAGCTTAATATTCATATTTTCTCAACTAATTTAATTGAAGATACTTTTTTAAACTATTAAAATATGCAATAAAATAATTGTAATGTCGGAAATATAACGGACAATAAGCAAGCTAGGAAGCGAATGAATATTCACGAATATCAAGCAAAGCTACTACTGCGCGAGTATAATATTCCCGTGTCAGAGGGAAGGATCGTTATAAAGGCTGAAGACGCAAAGACAGCTGCCGGAGACTTAGAAGGTCCTGTCTGGGTTGTAAAAGCTCAGATACACGCAGGAGGACGTGGTAAGGGGAAATTTATTGAAGCCAGTGCAGGTTCTAATGGAGGCGTGAGAATTACGAAGTCAGCTGATGAGGCAGCATTAGAAGCTCAAAAGATGCTTGGTCGAACGCTTGTGACACATCAAACAGGAAAAATGGGAAAAAAAGTAAGCTGTGTATACATTGAAGGTGGATCAGAGATTGAAAAGGAACTTTATTTAGCTATCCTTGTCGATAGGAAAACGTCAAGAATATCATTTGTTTGTTCGACTGAGGGCGGAATGAATATTGAAGAAGTAGCATGCGAGACACCCCAGAAAATTGTAAATTTTTGTATCGATCCTGCGTCAAATATTTCTAGTTTTCATGGTAGGCAGGTAGCGTTTGCGCTGGGACTACAAAACAAGCAAATTAAGCAATGCGTTAGTTTAGTAAATAATTTATATAAATTGTTTATCGAAAAAGATTGTGAAATGTTAGAAATAAATCCTCTAATTGTCACAAAAAAAGGGGACCTCTTGTGTCTGGACTGTAAAATGGGTTTTGACTCAAATGCATTGTACAGACAGAACAATATTTTATCACTTCGAGATGAAACCGAAGAAGACCCGAAAGAATTGGCAGCATCAAAGTTTGACCTAAATTATATTGCTCTAGATGGCGAAATTGGATGTATGGTAAATGGAGCTGGGCTAGCAATGGCTACTATGGACATAATAAAATTGTATGGATCTGAACCTGCCAACTTTTTAGATGTGGGCGGCGGAGCGACTAAAGAAAAAGTTACTGAGGCCTTCAAAATCATTACATCCGATAAGAATGTTAAAGGTATTCTTGTAAATATTTTTGGTGGTATCATGCGTTGTGATGTTATTGCTGATGGGGTTGTTTCTGCTGTAAAAGACATCGGTTTGTTAGTGCCCTTAGTTGTACGACTTGAAGGAACAAATGTGGATCAAGGAAAAGAAATTCTTAATAACAGTGGACTAAATGTAATAGCCGCTGATGACTTAGCTGATGCGGCTAATAAAATTGTTAGTGCGGTGAGAGAAAACGATGGCAATACTAATTGATAAGACAACAAAAGTGCTTTGTCAGGGGCTTACAGGAAGCCAAGGAACTTTTCATTCTGAGCAAGCAATAAAGTACGGAACAAAAATGGTCGGCGGAGTTACTCCGGGAAAAGGGAATACAAGTCATATCGGATTACCAATCTTTGATACTGTAGCAGAAGCAAAAAAAGTAACTGGCGCAAATGCGTCTGCGATATATGTCCCCCCCCCTTTTGCAGCAGATGCCATACTTGAAGCAATTGATGCAAGAATGGAACTGATTGTCTGCATCACTGAGGGTATACCTGTTCTTGATATGGTTCGAGTAAAACGATCGCTAGAAGGATCAATGTCACGTCTAATAGGGCCAAACTGCCCAGGAATAATAACTCCCGACGCTTGCAAAATTGGTATTATGCCAGGACATATCCATAAAAGAGGATCGGTAGGAGTAGTTTCAAGATCTGGAACTCTTACATACGAGGCCGTTGCTCAAACGACTGCAGCTGGGCTGGGCCAGTCAACTTGCATTGGAATTGGCGGTGACCCGATCAAAGGCACCGAACATATTGATACTTTGGAATTATTTTTGAACGATCAAGAAACTAAATCAATTATACTAATTGGAGAAATTGGAGGCTCGGCGGAAGAGGAAGCAGCCGATTTCCTGAGAAGCCAGTCAAAGCGAGGAAAAACTAAGCCGGTTGCAGGATTTATTGCTGGATTAACAGCTCCGGAAGGACGTAGAATGGGTCATGCTGGGGCGATAATAGCTGGTGGCAAAGGCGGTGCGGAAGACAAAATAGAAGCATTAAGATCCGCTGGCGTTGTTGTCGCTGAAAGTCCGGCAGAGCTGGGCAAAGCCATGCTTGAAGCAATTAAAAAGTACTAAATTATTCTACATAATAGCAAAGGTAGTTCCTAAAGGATGTCAAATAACTCGAATAAAATTGAAGAAGATGGACTCGACTTTCTTAATAGCTACAATGCTAGCTATCTTGAGGCTATCCAAGATAGATCTGTCAAAAATCCTAACGACTTAGACATATCTCTTCTAAACTTTTTCAAAACACTGGACGCAGTAACGCCCAAAGCATCTTGGGCCAGAAAAGACTGGCCACCGTCTCAATATAACTATTTCCCATCGTTAAATGATGAAACGCTGAAAGAGTCTACTGAAAATCAAATGTTTCGCAGCTTAAAAAAGAAGTCCCTTGATCATGGCTTTGATATTCCTGCGGAGGTTTTGAAACGTGCAGTACTCGACAGCCTTAGAGCCTTGATGCTAATTAGAGCGTTTCGTATAAGAGGTCATCTGGCGGCAAAACTTGATCCTCTCAAAATGTCTGCAAACTCGAATTTCCCAGAACTAAACCCAGAAAGCTACGGATTTTCAGAGTCTGATTACAAAAGACCGATTTTCATTGATAACGTCCTTGGACTTGAAATAGCATCGCTGAACGAAATCCTTGATATATTGAAAAGAACATACTGCGGTACGTTTGCGTTGCAATTCATGCATATATCAGACCCAAAGCAATCATCATGGCTTAAAGAGCGAATTGAAGGCCTGGGAAAAGAAGTTCACTTCACCACTGAAGGAAGAAAAGCAATTCTAAACAAACTGATTGAAGCAGAAGGATTTGAAAAGTTTCTGCATGTAAAATACATGGGGACAAAACGGTTCGGATTAGATGGTGGAGAATCTTTAATTCCGGCAATGGAACAAATTATAAAGCGCGGTGGAAACCTTGGTGTAGAAGAAATTATCATTGGGATGCCTCACCGCGGAAGATTG
>MDTB01211236.1_pt1 | contig 29951 bp, 29 predicted proteins | sample 811161 | NCBI WGS metagenome assembly MDTB01 (sample SAMN05326650, study PRJNA326480) | marine metagenome | isolation source: seawater | place: Mediterranean Sea | collected 2009 | reverse complement strand
CTGGATAACCAAGAACTATCCTACCCTACGCTGTTTTGGCTCAGAAACCAGCACTTTTCCCAATATTATTGGTTCTTCAGACATATCATAGATCGGCATATTCTACCAATTTTTAAGCGCTTGCTTTGTTTTTATTGAGCAATTGATAGCTCCAGAGCAATGAGCGCGGGTAATGAAAGAAGCTTTTCCACAAATTACCCTTGGCTCGATTTGAAACGGTTCCATCGTTCCTCAGATAACCAAACCATTCTCCGTGTTTGGAATCTGTAAAGTGCTTAAATGACCAATCGTGTACTTTTTCATGCATTTCAGCATATTTTTTTTCACCGCTTAGCTGATGAGCCATGATAGAAGCGATTATGGTTTCGTTGTGAACCCACCAGAATTTCATGTCATGCCAATATTCCTGGACAGGTTTTCCAGTCACGTCCGCAAAATAAAGAAGGCCGCCATTCTCTCGATCCCATGCAAGGTGCCAATTCCAATCCAACATGCTGCAGCCTAGCTGTATCCATGAATCGTTTTTCTGTAAGGCGCCTTCCTGCATGATGAACCACGCCGTTTCAATAGCGTGCCCGGGATTCAGTAATCTCCCCTCAATATGATCTGAGATACTCCCATCCGGCAGCACTTGTTCCATAACGCAACGTTTCTCTGGTTTCACAAAAAGGCGAATGATTTCGGTAATCATATGTCTGATCATTGCGTCAAGTTGCTCACTTGGACCCAGTTGGTGTCTCAGCTCCTGAGCCGTCACTATTGCTATCATTCGAGGCGATAATCCCGTCAAGGGACGGATATCGGTGTATTTTGGTTCACCTTTTGAGGATGGATCGAAATTCCACTTGATGAACTGTTCCAAAAGATCACGGGCTCGTTGGGCAGATTCATCACTGTTAGTTGTCTTTGCGTGAGCTGCAAAGGCGATAGCTGCAAATGCTTCGCTGTAGGCATAACGTCGTTTCCGGATTGGCTTTCCTTGTTCCGTCACATGGAAAAACATGCGGCCATCTGAATCAAAACAATGTTTTTTCATGAATTGAATGCCAGATTCTGCATACTGAAGCCATTTTGAACCAAGATCCAGATCTTGTTGGCAACGTAATAACATCCATGTCATTCTCCCCTGAGCCCAAACAGACTTATCAGTGTCAATCAAAGTACCGTCCTGATCCAGGCCTGTGTAAAATCCTCCGTTTTCAGTATCCGCGCATCGTGGAAACCAGAAGGGGAGAACGTCTTTCTCCAACGCACTCCGATACAAGTTACGGATTTGGTGGCGCCCCTCAGAGTTTGTGATACTCAGGCCATTCAAGCCAGTCTGGAGCTTGTTTCTCAGTAATTTGAGTTGGTCTTTATCAATAAAACCAGGATCTGCATGCATGACAAGCTCTCTATGTCACGACCAATGTGGGTGCAGGCAATTTTCGATCAATGCGGTCGACGCAATAACCAAAACCTGATCCATGGAGCGTGCCAAGATCGACCACTCCATGCCGACGTTGATAAAGTTTTGGATGCTCTTTTGCCTCTGGTGTGCTGGCTTCCGGATAAAACTGCATCCCATTTGTCTCGACTCCCATGATGGTTCCAACGTGAGCAGCGAGTTGAAGATGCGGGATTTGCGCCAGCATTGGGTTGGTTAAATCCTGGACCATAAGGGTCATGCCGTGCGCTTTTGCCCAGCATGCACTTAAAATGGCACCTGTTTGAGTTTTGCAGGTCTTCAACGCGACGCCCGTCCAGCCTAATTCACGGCCTAATCGGACCAGCTTCCAGTCATGGGCACTTTCGTCCAGAAAGAGAGGTTTTCTTGAAGACACGCTGTGCACATCGATGGGATGTTGTTCAAGGTCATATGGGAAAGGCTGCTCTACATAGAGAAGCATGCCATAAATCTTTGGATGGGTATCCCTGAGTTCGTCCAATATCTGGTTCACATACTCCGGCTTGCGCACGTTGCAGTTAAAATCAGCTGTCAGCCATTCCACTTCTTCATCCAGAGCAATCTTCCCGATCTGCAAAAGGCGATCCATGTCCCATGCGGCATCATCACCACGCAATTTGATTTTGAGACATTTCAAACCATCGGTACGAATCCAATCGCGCAGCAGGACGGGATATCCGTCATCGGGCTCCTCGCCATGGAGGTCACTTTTCTGCAAGGGATCCACACCACCCACCAGGTGCCAGGCGCGCAGCCGTTTGAGGGGTGTGTTTGCCAGGAAATCGCTGGGATACTTTCCTGAAAAATCGATGCAAGAATCCTTCGCCGCTTCCAGATATCGGCTCAGATCATACTGTAAAAAGCCCTCATCATAGCACTTAAATATCGATCGGTCATGGACATTGCCGAATGCGTCATGGATGGCGATGTCGAATGCCGAAAGACACACAAGCGCTGCCAGCCATGGCATCGATTCCTTGCCCTTGCGATGGTTCATATTGAATGTGTCCAGCAGTTGAGGAAGTTGCGTTTCCTGAAACTGCCACCCCAGTTCGATGGGATCGGCTGAAAGGTCGAATTCAACCACAGCGTGCGCCAGCATCTCACAAAATGTCTGCATCGCGCTCAGTCTCTCCTGATAGGGCAGACTACCCGGCCAAACCCATTGAACGCTCAGAGGAGTTTCTCCCCAGCCGGAGCACTGCTTGCCTCCGGACGCAGCCACCTCAACTTTTGTGCGAGCAAGCACGACTTCTGTTAGCGTTTCAATCCCGAATTTCAATGGCATTCGGGTTGAAATAGGGATGAAATACAATTCACAACTCCGAGTTTTGATACCTTGATGATTCATGATTGATCATATCTTTCCTCACTCATGATGTCGGCTTTTCAATTGAGATTCAAACAATCAATCTGTTCTATTATGTCGCTATCTTGTAGGGTCCTCCTCGACCTGCTTCGGACATGAGACAGTTTTTGAGCGTATGCTTTTTCAGGGGAAATTAGAAGCTGAGGGGCAACTGTTTCAAAATGGGGGTGTATATGATCGTGATGCCCACATCCATTCGTTGCGCCTCACGGGTGAATCCAATTTTCCGATGCGCCATTTCCTCATTACCTTGACCACGCAGAGTCCATTTGATTTTCTACCCATTCAGTATGCGACACAGTCGAGCAGTAATTCCATTGAAGATTATTACAATAAAATAATCGATGGAGCTTGATGACACTCTGCGGTGAGTACGTTATCGGTTTCAGGCAAGAAGGTGCAGGTTTTTCGGGAAGTGTTCCATTCATTGTCTCCCGCAAGGGGTATCGCTTGGAGCTCGACGAATCCCAGCAAGAACAAATCGAGCCCTCCTTGCGGCAATTTTATTTATTGGATATGTCTCGATATTTCAGAGCGAAATCAAGCGAATGGTTTCAATCCCGTTCCAATAACCATTGTATGGCCATGGAGGCATTTCCTGATGAGGTCATGGTTAATCGAGCAGGAAACCCGGATGACGCATAGATATTTCTCAAGAGTGTCTCGGAATCTTTTTCTTCATTTGCCACCCACAACTCAGAGGGAGTTCCCAGAGCGAGCATTCCGGGCAAATCTCCGTATTTTGCACCTCCATGGAGAAAATTGACATCCTTGAAATCGGTCAGGTCACTAAATCGAAATCCCTGAGTTTGAATCGCAGAGCGATGTATGACATCTCTGCACACTGCGCGCGCCGCAGCAATCCAATGTCCGGCGCCATTCAGTCCGATGAGTTCGATGCTTTCACTGGGGCGTTTTTCGTTGTGATGCACGTATGCCACAAGCGAAAGTAGATCGTGTACCCGTTGAGCAAAGAGAGGCGAGTTGTATCCATATGTGTAGCCTGCAAATTCTCGAGGATTGGATACCAAGCGATTTTGAGTGGCTTTCTCCGATGGGGCTAAAAATTCGCCCTGCATCAAAAGATCCAATCCAACGACGGTACACCCTGCATCCAGTGCCCGTTGTACGATCGGCCTTGGTTTGCCGTTTGATTTCAGTAATCCGCTTTTTCCATTTTCAGTGGGCCAAATCCATGTCCGACCATTCCATTCTGAGGGATATAAAAAGAGAGCGGGCACTGCTTCATCATGAGTCGTATTTTTAAGTATACCAAGCATTTCAAGGTAACTTCCCTTGTTGCTCTTGCTGGTTAATTCGAGTTCGACATTGCCTGCCCTTTCGAAAGTGCGACCAATGATCGCTTCGATACCCGGACCATGCACATTACGAAATGCATGCGGACTTTGGTGACTGGTCTGCAGTTTACGCTGGTTATCATCATGCCAATGCTGCAACAAGTCGCGTTCGAACTCGGGACCTCCCTCCGGGGTATCGTGGCCGTGGGACCAAACGCTCAATGCGGCTTTGTCAAGGCGTTCATAATCCTGTTCCACGATGGGAAGCGCAAGATTCAGCTTCAAGTGTCGGTTCATGAAATGATACATTGCGGACCGGCTTACGTAATTATAATTGTGTCCAAAGTGGTTAAGTTGTGCGAGCGATACATTGTCTTCCTGACCATACAAGGTGAACAGTTTTTTTAATTCGGGGAAGCCTTTGGTGGTCATTTCCACTGTCCAGTCATTTGCTCCTGTCATCCCCAGAGGTTTCGGGGCAAAGAGTGCTGCAATTTCTACATTTCCGGCGGGGATCCTTAATCCTGAGGCATTCTCACAAGTACATCCACCTTGCATGGCAGTAGATACCATGACGGCAGGGAAACAGGCTGCAAGACGGCTATCCAGAGCTCCCATCATGAATGATTGAGTCCCGCCGCCACTTGCGCCAGTAATGGTTAGACGAGCCGTATCCACATCAGGCAAGCTTTCAAGGAAATCCAGCGAACGGATGGAATTCCACGTCTGCAGGCCCATGATGCTTTGAAGGTTTGATTCGGCTTGAGGGCTGAAAAATCCCCAACGCTCAGAGTGATTCATTTCCGGCCGTTGGACATTGAAATGGTGCGCCAGATTTTCTGTGATCTGAACGCTGTCAGCATATCCCACCATGTCATAATGAAACACCACGCATCCCATCCGGGCCAGTTGGACATTGCGGGATTGAAGTGGAGAACGTCCCCCGTTTTCAAAACGTTCTGCTCCTTGATTGAGATCGTTCCATATTTCCAGATTCTCCGTGAATCTACCGTTGGACCAATGACCGTGAGGGCTTAATACGCCGGGTCGAGGGCCTTCAAATCCTTTCGGGCGATACAGGCTTCCAGTGACATAGAATCCAGGGAAGCTTTCAAAGTAAACTTTTTCAACGGTGTAATCCCCCTGGTCGAGCTTGCCATGAATCACTGGGTTCAGCGGAGTTCTCGTGGGCATGGGCCAGAGTCCGTTCATGACCAGCAAATGCCTGCGCAGTTGATTTGCTCTTTGTTCCCAATCGTCAAGCGTCGCCGGTAATCTAAAAGGGAAATAACCGTTCAGATCTTTCGGTGGTGCAAGGCGCGAGTCGTTGGGGAGTTGATCTTCCGGCAAGGCCCTGACATCGAGCTCGGCAATAGACAGCGTTGTCACGCCAATTGCAAAGCAGGCGGCCAGGCATCTGGCGATCAATTCGGTTTTCGATCTCCTTAATGGACGGGTAGTTTTTTTCATGAGGATATATTCACATTAAACGAGAGCATGCGCCCATTGACAACCATGAAGGAACGAAATTGTGACTGTCAGTTCAGGTATGCTGAACGTCTCAGCTGTGGTCTGGTACTGGCTGAGTGCATTGATAAAGCTGGCCTTTTATTCATTTACGGTTAAATGAAATAGTAAGGAGATATATTGCCATTTTGATCCAATAACGGCTATACTGTTTGCTCATGCTTGATCAAAAAATATACTTCAGTCTATTCGTGATCAGATGGATGGTTTTTGTGTTGGGGACGGGTCATCTCTCGGCACAAACTTCGGCGATCAACCTCCCCCATGAAATGCAGATTGATGATGATCGATTCGAATCAAATCGTGATGGCCGTGAACTGTCTTTGCCTGCCGATGATGCTTCTTTCACTTTCGCCGTATTGGGTGATCGCACGGGCGGTCCGGCGGAGGGAGTGAAAATTCTAGCTCAAGCGGTTGATGAAATTAATTTATTGGAACCAGACCTTGTGATGACCGTTGGAGATCTAGTGCAGGGTTACAATCAGCAGGTCGAGTGGTTGATGCAAATGCGTGAATATCGCGGTATCATGGACAGCCTTCTGATGCCCTGGTTTCCGGTTGCTGGAAATCATGATGTCTATTGGCGTGGGCCAGGGAAACCATCCGGTGAGCATGAGTCAAATTACGAACAGCATTTTGCCCCTCTGTGGTATGCTTTTGAGCACAAGAATGCTTGGTTCATAGTGCTTTATTCAGACGAAGGTAATCCTGAGACGGAAGAAAAAGCGACCAGTAAACCTGCAAGTCAGGTGATGAGCGATCGTCAGTTAGCCTGGCTCAAGGAGACTCTTGAAAAAACAGCTGATGCAGATCATGTATTCGTTTTTTTACATCATCCAAGATGGTTGAAAGGCAGGTATGGAGATGATTGGGGCAAAGTCCATGATACCCTCGTAGAGGCAGGTAATGTCAAAGCCGTTTTTGCGGGGCATATCCATCGAATGCGATATGATGGACCATACGATGGTATTGAATACATCACCCTTGCGACGACCGGTGGATCACAAAGTGGTCTTTCACCGAAGGCTGGAGGGCTTGATCATTTCAACATGGTCACCGTAAGAAAACAGCAATTTGCTGTTGCCTCGTTACCTGTAGGACAGACAATGAATGTCCGAGAAATCACAGGGGATGTCAGTGATGGTGTCAGGCAGTTGAATGGCGTGGTGCCTGAGTTCAGTCATCGATTCAGGATTGAACAGGACGGCAGCGCCGACGCTTTGTTACGTATCAAGCTTACGAACCCATCAGATCAATCAATGCGGGCCAAAGTGAATCTCAGTAGTCTGGATTCAAGATGGATCTTCTCCCCAGACCGTCTAAATCGAACCATCAAACCAGGCGCGGTGATGGAGATGTTTTTTCGTGTTTTCCGTTGGAATGATTCTCTGGATCTGTCATGGCGTAATCCAGTCTGTGATGTTCAGTTGGATTACATAGCTGAGAACGGTAGACATTACCCGATCAAGTCCAGCCTGCATGATATTCCATTTACCGTAGATATGCCCACACCTTCGATACCTCGAGTGGAGTCCGTGATCGAACTTGATGGTAACGGAGATTATCTCAGAGTGGATGCCGATCAAATCAATCTCAGTGGAGGACCATTCACTGCAGAATGCTGGATAAAGGTGCCGTATTTGAAAGAGGATGTTACCCTTGTGTCCAATGCCGAGAAAAACGGTGGCTTCAGATTGAGCATTTCTAAAGGGCGGCCCCTGTTTGAAGTCCATCTAAGGGATGGGTCGCTGGTGACCGTGAAGCCTGCTGGCAAGGATGCAATTTATGCAGGTAAGTGGCACCATCTTGCAGGTGTCTTCAAATCGCGAGCAGCTTCGCTCTACCTGGATGGGCGTCTGGTCGGTCGAGAAAGTGTTGAGTCACTTGCTGAACCAAGTCAATATCCTCTATTGATTGGTGCCGAAGTGACAGCTCAGCCCGTGGCTTCCTTGTTTTTTGCTGGGCGGCTCGATGGTATAAAAATTTCCAGTGATGCCAAGTATGATAGCGACTCATTTACACCCTCCAGGCGCCATTTGCCTGATCGATACACGGAGTTGTTGCTGAACATGGATGACCTGCGCGTGCTTTGGCTTTATGATGAGTCAATCAACAAAGCGCATCCTCAAATAATAGGGGGCGCCATGATTCAGGCTGAATATTGATCACTTCATTTTTTTGCCTCTTAATCCTCAGGCTCAAAAGCGAGAGGCAGCTTCAATTGACTGTATTTGATATTCCAAAGCTTGGATGCAGAAATGCCTACGAGTCGTAGCGGTTGGTTTACCAGTCGTTCCCGGGCGAGCATCTGGCATGCATTGCGATAGATGGCCGAAGTGTCCTGTATTCCTTCTGGCAAGGTTGTCTGGCGAGACAGAGTTGTAAAATCTCCATAACGAACCTTGACTTGGATTGTGTGAGCAAACACGTCGTGCCGAGCTAATTTTTCGGCAATTTCTTCGGCTTGTTCTTTCAGTGCCGACTTGAGTATATTGCGATTATCGGTATCTCTCATGAAGGTTGTCTCGCTGCTGATACTTTTAACCGAATCATTCGACTCCACTCGTCGATCATCCATCCCAAGGGCATATTGTTTCAGAAGAGGGCCGAAATTCCCCATCAAACTCACAAGTTCTCCTTTGTGTTCCTGAATATCGCCTATGGTATGAAGTCCGGCTTTGTTCAGAATTTCATTGGACGTTTTCCCCACGCCATGAATTGATCGTACAGGCAAGCAAGCAAGAAACAGTTTTTTGTCCCTCTCGGGTATCAAGACGAGGCCGTTTGGTTTGTCATAATCGCTTGCAATTTTTGCAAGCATCTTGTTACTGGCTATGCCAATGCTGATCATCAGTTGTCTTTCCCTTCTGATCACAGCTTTGATTTCTCGGGCTATGGGCAATGCAGACATTAGACTTGCCTCAAAATCATTGCCCAGACACCTGCCTGATAAATCAAGATAAGCCTCGTCAACTGACATCTGCTCAATTTTTTCACAAAAGCAGCGTATCAGGCTCATGATTTCATGTGATTCTTTGCGATATTTATGGATGCAGGGTGAGAGGAAAATGCCATGCGGGCACAGGGTTTTTGCGGTGCGACTTGGCATGGCGGAACGTACTCCGAACTTCCTGGCCTCGTAGCTGGCAGCGCACACGACTCCGCGACGGTCCGGTGGGGAACCTACGATGACCGGCTTCCCTTTCAGCTCCGGTCGATCACGTTGCTCGACCGATGCGAAAAAGGCATCCATATCGACGTGCATAATGACTCGTTTGTCTGTGTTCAAGTCGTTTGAATGAGTCCTTTTTCTCATGCTTGCATCATTGATGCTGAGTGAAATTTCATGGGCTTTTGATTCAATAATCAGTTCTGATCAGTCCATACTTGATACCGCGCTTTTCCTTCGTTAATTTGCACTCATGTTGCCATCAGGCTTAATCCTGTGAAATTACAATATATGTCCGAAGAATCCTACATTCAGAAGCTTTTTGCCGAACGTATCGGTGGTCAGAACTATGGTAAGACCACCGCAATCTACAAGTTTGAAAAAATCAAGCGTGCCAAGCAGGCTGCACTCCAAGCCAATCCGAACGCTGAGATAATTGATATGGGAGTAGGGGAACCTGATGCAATGGCCTTCCCTGAGGTAGTGTCTGTGTTGCATGCAGAGGCTCAAAAACCGGATAACCGTGGATATGCTGACAATGGTGACTCGCTCCTTAAAGAGGCGGCTGCAACGTATCTCGACAAGGTCTGCGGTGCACCTGGGATCAATCCAGATACCGAAGTGCTTCATTCCATCGGTAGCAAAGCGGCTTTGTCGATCTTGCCCGCAGCGTTCATCAATCCGGGCGACTACGTGTTAATGACCACCCCCGGTTATCCCGTGTTTGGTACGCACGCCAAATTTTACGGAGGCTTGGTGCATAATCTTCCCATCACTAAAGAAAATGGTTTTCTGCCCGATCTGACAAGTATTCCGGCTGATGTGCTTGAAAAAGCGAAGGTGCTTGTGATCAATTACCCCAATAACCCTACAGGAGCCAGCGCAACAAAAGCGTTTTTCGAAGACGTGGTGGCCTGGGCTAAAAAGCATAACATCATTGTAGTGCATGACGCCGCATATGGTGCACTGGTGTTTGACGGTAACCCGTTTAGTTTCCTTTCCGTCCCTGGTGCCAAGGATGTTGGGGTCGAACTTCACTCAACGAGCAAAGCCTTTAACATGACAGGTTGGCGCTGTGGTTTTGTGGCTGGCAACGAGCTTCTGGTCAAAGCGTATGGTGATGTTAAGGACAATACGGATTCAGGGCAATTTCTGGCCATACAGCATGCGGCTGCCTATTGTTGGAATCATCCTGAAATCACGGAAAAGATTGCCGACAAATACAGCCGCCGCATGGATGGATTGGTGGAAGTCCTGCGCAGTGTGGGTCTGGATGCAGTGAAGCCAGGTGGTTCCTTCTTCCTGTATTTGCCTTCCCCAAAAGCCGCGGTCAAATCAGACGGAGCGCGCATCGAATTTGAAAATGGTGAGGCGGCTTCTCAGTGGTTGATACGTGAAAAGCTCATCTCGACGGTTCCCTGGGATGATGCAGGTGCCTTTTTACGATTCAGTGTCACGTTCGCAGCACCCACGATCGAAGAAGAAAAGCGTGTGTTGTCTGAAATACAGTCTCGACTCAGTGACGTGACCTTCGAATTTTAATTGCAGGTCGAACTGCTTCAGTGAATGTTGATAAGGGCGCCCGCATGGGCGTCCTTATTTCTTTCTGGAACACTGAGCATTCAATGCACTGCCAAGCCGTTCAATACCCTGTCGGATATCCTCCAAGGAAGCATTTCCAAAACTGATACGCATTGCGTTGTCACAGTCGTGAGTATTCAAATCTTTTGCGTAGGTGTATACCCCGGGCACATACATGACACGTTCTTTCAGTGCCTTTTTAAACAACGGACTTCGAGGGCCGGTTGAAATGTTCTTTGGTGCCTTTGCCCAGAAATAAAGACCGCCCGCTGGCCCTGCCCATTCGATTTCATCGGGAAAAGAACGCTGAATGCATTTTTGCATATGCCGGGCTTTGCTTTGATAGCGTGACTGAAGTCGGTTCAAGTGACTTTGGTACAAGCCTGAATCAAGGGCTTCCTCCAATATTGACTGCAACAAGTTTGCCGTTCCGAAGTCATGGTTTCCTTTGATCCTCATGACAACCGTTCGAAGGGGGGACGGTAATAAAGCAAAACCAATTCGAATACCTGTGGCAAATGATTTACTGTAAGTCCCGGAATAAATCACGCGTTGTCTTGCGCCCGGCAGGGTGAGCATCGAAGGTGTCTCGGGAGTATCTGGAAATTTTAATTCCCGGTAGGCTGCATCCTCCAGGATATAAATCGGATGCCCGGCATGCTTTTCGTATGATTTTACGAGGCGCAGAATGGCTTTCTTCTTTTCAAGTGAGGTGGAGATGCCCGTTGGATTCTGAAAGTATGAAACAAGGTAGAGCATTTTAACCTTCCTGATTTCACCTGACTGGCGTAGTTCCTCCAGCGTTTTTTTTAATGACTCGAGGTTCATACCATCGGAGTCCATTGGCACGCTTCTGGTTTTTGTATCAAAACTTTGAAGGATTCCAAGATAAACAAAATAACTGGGCGCTTCCACCAATACGATGTCATTTTCATCACAGAGTGCTTCTGTAAGTAGATACAAGAACTGCTGGCTTCCATGCGTAATGATCACTCGATCCGGCTTATAACAAGGGCCTTCCGGGGCTGATACGTCCAGTCCTGCCACCTGTTCAGCGGTCTGCTGGCGTAGCTGGTCCCTTCCTGCTCCCACACCATACTGGAGGCACTCCATCGCCCGCTTGTTGCTTTTGGTGATTTTTGCAAAGATCGTCTGGACTTCCTTCACGGGTAAGGAAGGGCTGTCCGTGAAGCCAGCTGCGAGTGAAATTAAATCGGGATGCTTCAGCTTTTGCTCCATCAGCCATGCAATAGGCGGTGCTTCGATGCGACGTCCCAGCTCAGAAAAATGCGCTTGATCGTTGTAGCTGGCATTGTTTTTGGATCCCATCCACCATACTTAAAGCAGGGTATGGATTCCGTCCAGAACTTAGGTGCTCTGAAAAGGCATGTTGCCCTGACCTGCCATCATCGAGGATCTGTTTTCTTTATACCAGAACGCTCCGGCATCAAGGGGCGCATGAATGCATCCACACCTGTTTGCAATGATTGCAGGCGCTCCCATTCGGAATCGTTGTGGTTACCACTAATTTCGTGAAGCCATTTGGGTTCATTGGCAGCCTCGAAATTTCTTTGAGCATGGTGGAATCGTATCAGAGTGTCGTCATGGCTGTGGAGAATCAGGACAGGCATTTGAACTTGAGCAAGCCTCGAACGCGTGTCGTGCCGAATACTTGAAATGAGACGCACTGGAAGGAGCGGAAACAATTCTGCTCCCAAATCCGGAATGCTCGTGAATGTTGAATGCAGAATGAGCCCAGCCATTTGATTGTCCTTTGCTATCTCGGAAGCCACCCCGCCTCCGAGCGATTTTCCAAGCAGAAGAATGCGTTCCTTCTTCCAATGGTTGTTCGACGCCCATTTCAAAACCGATCGGAGATCCTCATAGGTTCCTGCTTCGGAAGGTGATCCGGTGCTGCTGCCGAATCCACGATAATCATATGCCAGGATGTTGAATCCAAGATTCAGCCAGGTTTGGTAAAAGTCCTGACGATGAGTCATGTTTCCAGCATTTCCGTGTGAAAACACAATCAACCAATCGGCATATATCGAATCCTTCGGGCAGGGCATGAACCAGGCATTGATCTGCATGTTTCGTCCAGATGATACCGTTAGATTCACCCCTTTCGGGCTGGCATTTTTTACCGTTGAAACGAGATTACGGCTTGGCTGATAAGCTTGTTTGTACTCAAACCATCTCAAGGCCAGATAAAGCAGACCCGAAACCAAAAGGAATTCAAACAGCCAAAGCACGCTTTTTTTCCTCTTCGATGGTGGAGGCATGATGGCCGGAAGCCGGTCTCACTGATCGATTCCTTCGACTCAAGGATGGCTGCATTCCGCTAACCTCAATGTGCCAGGATTTGAGTCATGGCATCGAGATAGCGATCCACATTTTCAGCTGTTGAGGATTCGCCCATCAGACCCACACGCCAGATTTTTCCTTTCATTGGGCCAAGTCCCGCTCCAACTTCAATTTGATACTCCTCCAAAAGTCTTTTGCGAACCTGAGCTTCGTCAGTTTCTTCCGGCACGGTAACGGCGTTCAATTGCCATAACTGGTGACCTTCCTGTGAAGCGATACCAAGTCCCAGCTTTTTCAAGCCTGCTGCCAATTTTTCATGATTTGCTTTGTGTCGAGCCCATCTTGTCTGCAGGCCTTCCTCGAGGAAAAGCCGTAAAGATTCATGCAAAGCATAGTTCATGGAAATAGGGGCCGTATGGTGATAGACCCGTTCGGTTCCCCAATACCCAGACAGGAGATTGACATCCAGATACCAACTTTGAACCTGGGTTTTTCGATTGTTTGCAATTTTCAATGCCTTGGGGCTCAGTGAAACGGGAGCCAATCCAGGGGGGCAACTCAGGCATTTCTGGGTCCCGCTATAAACCGCATCAATACTCCATCCATCAATATCTACTTCGCAGCCACCAAGCGAGGTCACTGTGTCCAGCAACATCAGTGCTCCTGCGTCGTGTGCAATCTTCGAAATCTCCTCTGCGGGAGTCAGGGCTCCCGTCGATGTTTCCGCATGAACAAGAGCGATCAGTTTGGGGGATTTGCCAGCAACAGCTTCTTTTACCTGCTCGGGTCGTATGATTTCACCCCAGGGGGCTTCCACCTTCGTCACGTTGGCGCCGCATCGGATCGCCAGATCAGCCATTCGCATGCCAAAAACGCCGTTGATACAGACCACCACATCATCGCCCGGTTCGATCAGGTTCACGAAGCAAAACTCCATCCCGGCGCTCCCTGTTCCGCTCACGGGGAAAGTCATTTCATTCTCTGTCTGAAATATTTGCCGCAGCATGGATTTAATTTCTTCCATCATTCCGATAAAAGCCGGATCGAGGTGACCGAGCAAAGGTTTTGACAATGCCGTCAGCACACTTGGCGCAGCATCGCTGGGGCCAGGGCCAAGGAGCAATCTATTTGGTGGAGTGAATGCCTGGGATGTTTGCATGGGCTCGTTCTAAGGTGAATTTGCATCAAACGCAACGTCGGAAAGCGGCCAGCTCAAAAAAAACAGCAAAGTTACTTGATGCAGGGTAATCCATATGTTTTGTTTCCACGCGTTTGTCGCCTCAATTGGAACAAGGGTTCAGGTTGGACCCTCTCACCATGGGGAGTAAATTTCGATTGAGTAAAACCTTTTAATTATGAGAGAAGAGAGAGGAACGGGTGTGGGCAGGTATTCAGCAAAAAGAACCGTAGTACCAATTAACTTTAGTTATTTCGCACCCAAGGCCAAGAAAGTCGTTATCATCGGGGATTTTAATCACTGGAGTGGGGATGATTACCCCATGGAGCGTATGCCAGATGGGGCATGGCATCTTCAAGTAGCCATGCATTCAGGCAATCACCGCTACCTTTTCCTCGTAGATGGAGAGCCGCAACTCGATCCCAAGGCAAATGGGGTGACGCGTACGGAAGAAAATGTTCGTGTGTCTTTGCTTACAGTAAGCTGAATATTTCATAAACATCTCGTTTTGGCAGCGATCAGTAGCTGAGATAGATTCTTAGTTTTTGTGTTTACTGCTTCGCTTATGGGAGAAGAATTCCCTGATCATGGCGAGTGATTCTTCCTCGCGAACACCCGATGTGATTTCGCATCGGTGGTTCAACCCTGGAAATTGCAAGATATTCATGGCGGTTCCGGCGGCTCCAGCTTTGGGGTCGCTTAATCCAAAAATTACACGCTTGATACGCGTGTGTACGATTGCGCCCGCACACATAGGGCACGGCTCCTTCGTAACATAGAGGGAACACTGATTTAATCTCCAGTCCTCCATGGCAGTTTGAGCTTGAGTCAGGGCCAGCATTTCAGCATGGGCTGTCGCATCTCTGAGAACTTCCACCTGATTAAATGCGCGTGCAATGATTCTTCCCTCATGAACAATCACTGCCCCTACAGGTACTTCGTCTGAAGCATAAGCACGGCGCGCCTGTCTCAGAGCTTCGGACATGAAATAGTCGTCACTGTGTAAGTCAATCATGATATTTTTTGGCAATCAAAGGACTCCAGTTCTTTCCATGTAAAGGTTGTATCCTCATGGCAATCACATTCTGCAACAAAAAAGCCATGCTTGTGTTTTTTGACAAGCGGCCAAATAAATATTCTATCTGTCTCTGGTATGTTCAGGTTTTCAACGTCTTTCGTGGGGAAAAACTGGAAGCTGCCTTCCGGATGTTCAGGGGGAAGGGCGGAAAGTCTGGGGCCGTATTCAAAAAGAAACATCATCCAATGATGCTCGCCTTCATAACCTCTTTCACTGACGATCCCTTTGAGATTGAAATCTGAGGGAATGGCCTTGATTCTTAACTCTTCTCTCGCCTCTCTCGCCGCACATGTATGGGGTGATTCACCTGTTTTCTGATTCAGCTTGCCCCCCGGAGGACTCCAGAGTCCCTGATTTGGGGGGCGAGTTCTTTGCAGGAGTAAAATTTCCCCTGATGCATTGAAACAATAAATCAAGGTTGAAATTTTAAACTTTGAAGCTGGTTTCATCATACCAATTCGAGCATATCTGCCTCCATTGACAAGGCTGCCGCCTGACCAATGAAATCTAATCGAAGGAGCACAGTTGATCTGCCATATCGGTCTTCGACCCATCCCTCTATCCCTCGCATGGGACCAGATTTGATGATGACACGCTTCCCTGCGCCAATCTCAGGGGCCAGCTTCAGTTCGCACCCGCTCTCGATTGCCTCGAAGATATCTGCCAATTGAGAATGGAACCCTTCCTGATCAGGAACATCCAATAAATTGGCCACATAGTCACTTTGATATACTTTCTGCCGATTTAGCGGGTCTATTTTCAGAAAAACATACCCAGGAAACAACGGCTTATCGAACGAGACTGTTTTACCTCGATACTTGTGCACAGACTGGACGGTTGGTAAAATATTGTAAATCAACTCCCTGTCCAGATACATGCGGAGCTTTTTCTCGCAGCGCGGTCGTGTGTGTGCCACAAACCACTCGATATCGGTTTCCTCCTGGACCTGCGGCGATTTCATGGATGATCTGCTCAAACCTTTGATGTGTTCTTCATGTGTTGATGATGCTGCTTTTAATGGCCATCAAGATGGTGTTAATCGGACAGAACTATGGGTTGCAAATCCGTGCATTTTTAGCAAGCGCGAAACCTGAAAAGATGCATGTTTATTTGTCATTGTGCCAACCATATCAATGACCACAGCATTTGCCTGAATGGTGATGTCTTCCTCGCCGCGAAGAATATCTATCCCGTAGGCATCCACCGGGGAAAAGAATGCCCGCGATACTTTTGCGGCAGGTTGGCCCGATCGCTTAAATTCATATTCGAAATGCATGGAATTACCTTTGACCGAGTAGTCATTCGGTCCGGGGACATCGATCGTAAATTGGATTTGAAAAAAGAGGTTTCCTTTACCACATCCGCAAAAAGTGTTCCTTCCCGGTAAATTTCATATGTGCTTTTGAAGCTGAGCAGCTTCTGGCTGATAAAGGCGAGTTCGCGTCCCTGCATGTCTTGAAAGGGTATTTTCTTACCCAAGTGGATGCTTTGCCATCGACAAAAAAGTATCCTTACCTTGCGAGTCCTGAAATCATCTCCAAAAGCTCATAATTTTTTCATCATCTGATAACGCATCCGTCCATTTTGCCCCTATGCTCATGATCTTCGAAACCTTAAAACAGCCTCTATTTTGTAATGGGAAGCCTCTTGCCTGAGCCATGAGCAATCGAATCAGGACGCGATAGATGCTCTGACTGAGTCCAAATAAGCAGATGCTTCAGCGGAACCCTCCTCCGGAGCCCAGGAAGCAAAATGCTCAGGCAGGGCTGGAGTGTAGGGTCCCTCCTTGATTTCCATTACAACGCTTTCCTCGCCTGCCGGAAAAAGGGTGTGCCATGTGTTGGGTGGCATTTCGACAGCGGACATGGGGCCATTGGGGCTGAGTTCAAAATGTTCGAGAATATTACCCTCGTGATCGAAGATGACCAACACACTTGTTCCTTTTATCGCCAGAATTAATTCCCATTTATTCGATGCCGGATGCCGATGAGGGCGGACGTAGGTTCCATCAGTCAAGGCTATGCAAAGGCGTTGTACTGGAGCTTCCAACTGTTCATGTAAATTAAAATGACTGCGTTTTCTTGCGGATTGACGCGCTTTGCTCAGACATTCGCTGATACAATCGTAGCCGATTATTTTGATCATCTTTTGGGGGGCATGGAGATCATTTTTCTGATATGAAGCTTTTGAATTTCTTAATTAAGTCTGGCAACTGTTGTAATGCAAGTATTTGGCGTTTTGCTCGCCTGTCGGGCTGCGCTGGGAACCCCATCCATTTTTGTCCTTCCGGAATGGAATGTATGACGCCCGATCGACCTGCCACAACAGCTTTGTCACCAATTGAAATGTGTCCTGCGACTCCCGCCTGGCCCGCAAGAATGACGTAATTCCCAATTTTAGAACTTCCCGCGATTCCGACTTGTGCGATCACGATACTGTGGTCACCTATGACTACATTATGTCCGATTTGCACCAGATTATCGATCTTCGTTCCTTTCCCGATATTTGTTGAACCCAGGGCTCCGCAATCAATGGTCGTATTTGCGCCTATCTCCACATCATCCCCGATCACGACATTGCCTACCTGCGGGATCTTTCTGTGAAATCCTTGATCCATTACATATCCGTAACCATCGGATCCTATGACCGTACCGGCATGAATGCGAACGCGTTTACCAATTTCGGTCGAAGGATATAAAGTGACATTTGGGAAAACGGTGGTTTCATCGCCAATTTGTGAAAGAGCCCCTACATGGACATGCCCCTTTAAAACAACATGTTCACCAATCCTGGCGCCTGATTCGAGAATGCAGTGCGGGCCGATATGTGCTGAGGCTGCAACTGTCGCCGAAGGATCGATGACAGCCGAGGTATGAATACCTGGGCTGGGTCTTTTTTCGGGATGGATAAGGGCAAGCACCTTGGCGAATGCCACTCGAACATGCTCTATCTGAATATATGGTTTGTCTGTAGTAATTTCACTGTTTGGTACCAGCAACGCCGAAGCCTTGCTTTGAAGTGCTTTTCCTAAAAAGTGTTCATTTTCTGCAAAAGTCAGGAACCCTTCCTTTGCTGCATCTGCTGGCGCAATTCCGATGATCTGCGTATCTGGATCGCCTTTCAAAGTGCCGCCAACATGATCAGCAATGGCTTGTAGTGTAAAATTCGGCATAATAAATTTTGTAGAAAGAGGGAGCTTGATTCCAAGTCCGCCAATAAGAGAACAGATTTCCTGAGTTCTGTCTTTTTGTTCCCCTCAGTTCATCAAGCTGGAGCAGAAATTCCTCTTTTCGTGACAATTTGATTTTTTTCATCCAGGACCAAAACCTTGGGTGTCCAATTTGGGGCTTCTTCTTTCGTCAGGCTCGAAAAGGTCATGATGGTCAGTCGGTCCCCTTTGTTGCCTAAATGAGCCGTGGCGCCATTAAGGATAATTTGACCGCAGTTTGGATCTCCCGGGATGGCATAGGTTTCAAATCGATTTCCATTTGCCATGTTGCCGCAAAGCACTTTCTCGTAGGGAAATATGCCTGCGAGCTCCATGAGATCACAGGATATGGTCAAGCTTCCCTCATAATCCACGCAGGCGTCTGTTACGGTCGCGAGGTGCAGTTTTGATTTAAGAATTTGTATGAACATAACTTCAAGTCACTCGTTGACTTGCCTTTGAGATCTCTTTATAAAGCACCAAATATTTGAATCAATCCTTAATCTTTTTCGTATAGCAAACAGTTATGTCCAAAACACTTAAAGTCGGCATGATCGGCTACCGTTTCATGGGTAAAGCGCATTCCAATGGTTGGAGGCAAGCACCGCATTTCTTCCCTCTGAAAGCTGATCTTGAGATGCACACCATTTGTGGTCGCAACAAGCAAGCTCTGGAAGCTTCTGCAAAAGAGCTGGGTTGGAATAACATTTCTACTAGCTGGGAAGAAGTCATCAATAACCCTGAAATTGACATTGTGGACATCAATACGCCCAACGATTCCCATGCTGAAATTTCAATTGCCGCAGCAAAAGCAGGCAAGCACGTTCTTTGCGAAAAACCTCTCGGAATGACGGTTGCGCAATGCAAGGAAATGGTTGATGCAGCCAACGAGGCTGGGGTTGTGCATATGGTTTGCCACAATTACCGCCGCATCCCAGCGATTGCTCATGCGAGGAAAATGATTGATGAAGGGGCTCTTGGAGATATTTTCCACTACCGTGCAAGATATGCTCAGGACTGGATTGTAGACCCGGAATTCCCACTCGTGTGGCGCTTGCAAAAAGGTATTAGCGGCAGTGGAGCTCACGGTGACATCAACGCACACATCATTGACCTTGGCCGATATCTTATCGGTGAATTCGATGAAGTATGCGGTTTAATGAACACCTTCATCAAGCAGCGGCCTATCGAAGACTCATCGGCTAAGGGGGATGGCCTGGGTGGTGCCGGTGGGAAAACTATGGGTGAGGTGACGGTAGATGATGCTGCGCTCTTCATCGGCAAATTCAAAAATGGAGCCGTTGCCAACCTTGAAGCCACTCGTTTTGCGTTAGGCCGTAAAAACAGCATTGTCATCGAAATCAATGGCTCGAAGGGATCCCTTTATTTTGACTTTGAGGATATGAATCGATTGAAGTGGTTCGATAACACCGTGGCAAGTGACCGTCAGGGCTTCAGCGATATCCTCGTGACGCAGCCCGGTGGAGATCACCCATTTGTTGGACAATGGTGGCCTCCAGGGCATATCCTCGGTTATGAACACACCTTCGTTCATACACTGGCCGACTTCGTCAATGCCGTGGTGGATGGGAAATCGGTGCAGCCCACATTCGAAGATGGGATGCGCAACCAGCGTGTAATGGAAGCGGTTGAAGAATCGGCTGAATCACGTCAGTGGGTTAAAATTTAGCATTCAATATTACTTGAAAAACGGTCTTCGAAAGAAGACCGTTTTTTTTATCCCTTTGGTTTTGCCATTGATTACCTGGAATCATAGAATTACAAGAACCAATGGATACGCTTCTTTGCGCTTGGTAGCTTGAGATGGTGATTATCCGAAACCGCAATGGTATCATGAAAAGCCTGAAAAAATACTACTCACAAATGATTTTTCGTCTGGCTCCACTTCACCACTCAAACAGGGAACGCGGTTGATTCAACGTGACAGGATTGAATTGGAATTGATGCACGTGGTCGATACCTGTGACCTTCATGATCTTTCCGAGGCGCTTTATCAAAGTCCGAAAGATACCGGAAGTCAGATTAAGGCATCTGCGTCCGCCCAAATGAATCAACGGCTGGCTCATGCAGGATTTGTAAAGAACTGCGATTCGACTATCGAAACCGGGGTGCCTCTGGAACTTATTCTGAAACGTTTCAACACGCAAAACATGGATCTTTTGCGTGTTGGCTTAGCGGGTCAGGCGCACGAAGGAAGCAATGCATCGGTCGGAGTGCTTGCAAGCAATATGATTTACAATTCTCCTGTGCCTGTCCCGGCGGTGCACTCCCGTCAGGGAAAAAATTCAAACATGTTCTTGCCTGTGTGAACTTTTCCGAAACGAGTAAAGAGGCAGTAAAGCAAGCTATCCAGGTTACAGAACTTGCAAATAGTCACCTCTCTATAGTCCATTCTGGGACAGGCTTTGCTACATGGCGCCGACCCCAGGCTCGGATGTCGCCTTCCAAAAGAGATTTGAAACGGCCTTGATGCTGAAACTAAAGGGTTTTGCGGTTGTCCCTGAAAATATCGAACACGATGATCAGCTCTTTCCTGCTGCCAATTGCGGATATGGCATTGTCGAATTCACCCGTAAATCAGGTGCCGACTTAATCGTTTTAGGAACTCAGGGTGAGTCGAATTTTCATTGCATGTTGACCGGCTCGACAGCCGAGCGCGTTCTGCGTGAACTCCCTTGTTCAGCTCTGGTTGTCCAATCCCCTTCTTGAGTTGAGGTTCACGCTTCTGGTCGGGCTGGGTGCGGTTTCAATCGGTATTGATGTCTAATATACTTTTTCTGATCTTCTGGTGGGCACTCGGCATGGGAGTTTTTTCCAGCTCAGTTTTGCTCGTCCACTTGAGGCCTGCCGTTTCAAAGTTCGGTTTAATCTGAATGTTTCCAATGAAACAATGAAGCGTAATGCGATGGTGTGTAATGGTGTGTTTGATGATTGCCAATGGTTTCAAATCATGGCAACCAACACCGCTATGCTTCAACGCCAAGACAGCTGCTTTTAGCGTCAGCTTACCACTGTGGGTATCCTTCAACGCTTTACTGAAAAATTCATACAGGCCCTCATTGTGCTTTGAAGCCATTTGCCGTTGGATCAGATAATTGCCCTCGTGCTTGAGCACGGTCACCATGCGATGTCTCTGGATGACAGCTCGGCGTTCTGGGAGGTTGGGGAGTGTTTCCACGATCTTTTTTTTCCGGGCTTCACAGTTGCTTTTAATTGGGCATTTTTCACATTTTGCATGTTGATTGGGCAGGCAAATACGCGCACCTAATTCCATCATGCTCTGATTCAAGTGGCTACAATTGTGCGATGCTCTTGGCTTTAATTTGTCTGCCTGATCTACCCAGGTGTGAGATAGTTCCCATAGTCTGGATAGACAATCGGCTCCTTTCGGGTTTTCCTTGATGCCATAATAACGAGTGAGAACTCGAATTACATTGCCATCCAAAATAGGATTGGGTCTGTCAAATGCTATACTCGTGATGGCGCCTGCGGTATAGGGCCCAATTCCCGGCAGGGCCAGGATGGCCTCATCCTGATCTGGGAATGTTCCGCCATTCTCTTTTTGAATAAAGATTGCTGCTTTCTGCATGAGACGCACGCGACGGTAATAACCGAGACCTTCCCATAATTTAAGGATATGATCGACGGGTGCGCTTGCTAATGCGGAAATCGTGGGCAGTTCTTTCATCCACCTTTCCCAGTAGGGAATGACCGTAGCCACTTGAGTCTGCTGCAACATGATTTCAGATACCCAGATGGCATAGGGATCTGAAATTCTGCGCCAGGGCAAATCTCTAGCATCAGCCCGATACCACTCCAAAAGTGGCTGGATACATTCTTTTTGAAGGGTCTTGTTTGCCTTTTTCATGGAGACTTCCTATCTTTGTTTCGCCATGACGGCTAAACCAATCACCATCTATACGTGCAAACTTCAATCCGGACAAGCTGACAAGCTTCAAGATGTTTTGGAGAAACAAGGATTTGAATCCCGCGAAGTTCCTTACGCACTTTTTGCAGGAAAAAAGGAAAAGTTGAATGTTGTTTTTTATACCTCCGGTAAACTGGTAATTCAGGGTAAAGGAACGCAGGAGTTTGTTCAATTCGTGCTGGAGCCGGACATTCTTGGAGAAGTGAAACTGGGATATGAAAACGTCCTGGACCCCTCACGTATTGATCCTCGCATAGGCATCGATGAAAGCGGTAAGGGGGATTATTTCGGGGCTTTGTGCATTGCTGGCGTCTATATCAACAAGGACATGGTCGAGCCCTGGGAGCAGGCGGGCCTCATGGATTCCAAGCGAGTTTCCAGTGATAAACGGATTGCTGCTCTGGCTGATGTGATTCGCAGGACCAAGGGGTGTATTTATTCCGTCGTTCCTATCGGGCCGGAAGCCTACAACCGATTGAATACAAAAATGAAGTCGGTGAATACCATGTTGGCCTGGGGGCATGCGCGTGTGATAGAAAACCTGATGCAGCGAAAAGACTTGATGCAGCCCCCGCCTGTTCGGGCCATCAGTGATCAATTTGCTCGTTCAAAATCCACTATTTCCAATGCCTTGATGGCTTCGGGGCGGGAAATCGAATTGGTTCAAAGACACAAGGCCGAATCCGATCTTGCTGTGGCAGCGGCCTCCATTCTGGCCCGTGACGCTTTCGTGCAAGGGATCGATCAACTGAGTCAGCGTTTTCACGTGGAAATTCCCAAAGGAGCCAGTCAACGCGTCATTGATGTTGGAAAGTGTCTGGTCGAGGCGCACGGAAAAAGCATTCTGAACGAAACCAGTAAAATCCACTTCAAGACAACTCGGAAAATTATGGGTGAGGACGTCTAGCGATTATTCCATCCTCTCAGCTCTATCGCCATTGAGCATGATGGTTCAAAAATGGGGACGCATCTGCGATAGAGTCAGAGCCTTCAACTTGGTTCAAGTCTTGAAATCGCTGCAAGTTGAGATCCATCAGACCTGACCGGGAGCCTGCTGAAACCGCCGGTCAAGGAATGATCCATGATGTCAGGACAAAGCTCGCAGCCCTACGAGATCCATGCGACGGGCAGTTTCTCTGTAGGCTTCTTCCACCCATTGAATAATACGTTTTGGGTTGGGTGAGTATTCGAGTTCAATGGACACGACGCCATCGATCTTGAGTTCCTTGATAGCCTGAAGGTAAGGTTCAAATTTGACCACCCCCCTGCCGGGCGGCAAGTCACCGTGGATTTTACCGTCACAATCGCTGATATGAACATGGATGGCATTCCCCTTGAGTTTTTTCAGTTCGTCTGCGCACGTGTCGGAGAGGACCAAATGGCTGATGTCGATGTTCGCTTTCACTCTGGGGTGGTTGCAGTCCTTGATGAATTTGGCCATGGATTTGACATTATTCAACAGGCTCATCCGAAAAGGCTCGAGTTCCAAAGCGATATCCACTCCTTTCTTATCTGCGTAATCACCCAACTCCCGGCAGGTTTCGATGGCCCAGTCCCATTGCGCTTGGGGTGGAATGACCTCCCTTTGCCAAATGTATTCGCCCAGCACCAGCAGAATGTTATCTGCTTCCCAGCGTTTTGCTAAATCGATGAATTTTTTACAGCGTGCGACATGATATTCACGGACAGGATCGTTAAAATCGATCAAACCAACCGCTACTACGGGCAGTGAGATGATGGGCAATTTCAGCGCCTTGCATGTTTTGTGGATTTCTTTGGCTTCCGATGCCTTCAGAGTGCAGGCCTCGGTGAAAATATCCACGCAGTCAAAACCAATGCGTGAGATGTGCTCCAGGCCTGTTTTTGTGGCCATGCCTGCCTGTTCGAATGCGCTGTTGATGATTCCGAGTCTCATGATGTATCAATTTAGATTTTTAATTGCCAAAAGTCACGTCGTTCCGTCAGTGAGGGCCCTCCCTGAAGGTATTGCCTGTTATTTCGTCCAGTGTGACCAGGCGTTTCGATGCCACACTCTTATAAGCGGCTTCAACCAACGCCATGGTCATCAGATTGTCTCTGCCATCAATGGCAGGTTTTTCATTCTTTTCAAGCGCCACCAATAACTGTGCCATTGTTCCTGAAAACGCATCAGGAAACCAACTTTCGCTCCAGCTGGGTTGGTGAAATTCAGTGTCACCCTTGGATGCAAATCGAATGGATGAAGGTGAGGTGTAGGGATCTTTGCACCATCCGATATCCCCCATGGCCAATCCATTCAATCCCTCCATACGCCAATGGATACGAACATCTCCCGGGCAACCTTCCCGGGCTGGTCCTGTCCAGGTGTCATCGAGTCCAATACAGCGCAGTCCATTTGCGTATTCCAGAATGTAAGTGCAAATGCCATCAGTATGTGTAAACGACGTGCGTGGATCAGATCTAACACTGCAAAAAATGCCAACAGGATCTCCAAACCAATATCGAAAGCAATCCAGGTGATGGATGGACATGATACGCAGTGTCACCCAACCTAGATCTGCTTGCCATGGCATCCAATGAGGAATGCCTCTCATGTCAATGTTGGCAATGACAGGCGTTCCCAATTGATCGCTGTCCAGTAAGGTTTTTGCTGCGCGCACTGATTGGTCGTATCGCATGTTTTGATTGACCGATAACACGATACCAGCCTCTTCACATGCCTGCACCGCCTTCAATGCTTCAGGGTAATCCATACCGAGTGGTTTCTGCGCGAGAATCCCGCGAATATGGTTTTTCTTGCAAGCCTTCAGGATGATTTCCAATTGAGCATTGGGAGGCACCGCGATGTCCAGGACCTGTAGTGATGCATCCTCCAGAAGCGCATCGATGGAATGGAAAACCGTGTCGATGGAATGTTGCTTGGCTACTTGCTGAGCCTTCTCCTGGTTGCGTGAGGCAATGCCTGCGGGGTTGAAGCCAACCTTTCGGTATGCTGGAAGGTGACAATCATTCACGATAAACCCACTGCCAATAATGCCTATCGGTATATCTTTTTGTGTTGGAAGTTCAGGGTGAATGTTGAGTGATTCTGGCGTAATCATTGGTTTATCCATCTTCGCTAATCATTGTTTTCGTCTTCCTGCGTATCTCCCAAAGTATCCTGAAGTCCAGCGAAAAAAGACTGATGCTTTTGTTTATCTGCCAATGCGTCCGGTGCTTTCTTTGGGCTTCTTGCTGGCTGTCTGGGTGTGTTGGTATCCTCGGTATCTCTGGTCGGTTTCAATACCTTGGTTTTGGCGGGATCGTTTTTTTTGGTGACTGGGACTCCTTGAGTAGCTCCTTGCTCTTCCTTCCCTGGGTCTTTGCTCATTACCAAAGTGGGGCAGGGAGCATCCTGGCTGGTTCGATGAATGCGGATGTGCCCAGCACCGGTTTTGGCAATTTCCTGTTTCACCGTTTTTTCAGCCAATGCAGGGTCATTGCAGTCCTTGGACAAATGAGCCATGTATATGTGACTCAATTCATCAGAGACCAGTTCGCGCGCTGCTTCTCCGGCGGCTTTATTGCTCAAATGACCGTGCCTGCTTGTGATGCGCTGTTTGATGCTCCAGGGTCTCCTGGTATCCTCCTGGAGGAGTTGCAAGTCATAATTCGTCTCCAGTACAAGCGCTTTTGCAGGTCGCACTCGATCCAGAACCATTCTGGTGGCATGGCCCAGATCGGTGAGGAAGCCAATGTTTCCTTCGCTGGATCTGATCAAGAAGCCCACCGGATCCTGCGCATCATGTGGGATTGAGAATGTTTCCACCTCCACATCTCCAATTTCAAAGGACTGTCCAGTGTGAAAAATTTTGCTATTGAATGAGGCTTTGGTCTGAGAACTCACCGCATCAAGAGTTAATCGGTTGGCATAAAGCGGAATGCCAAGTTTGGCGGCGATCACTTTCAATCCCATCGTATGATCCGAATGCTCGTGGGTGAGTAAGATGCCATTGAGCGTTTCCGGTGTGCGGCCGATGGTGGCCAATCGTTCACGAATGCGCTTGCCGCTGAAACCTGCATCGATAAGCAATCGCACTCCTTCTGTTTCCAGATAGGCGCAATTGCCCCTCGAACCGCTCCCAAGAATGGTTAATCGAATGGACACTCAACAAAATTTGGAGGCAAATAATCAATCCCGCAACGAAATCTTCCTTTTCTGGCTCAAAAAAACGAACGGACATTATTGACTTGCTGTTGCATCCGGTCGAACTCTTGCGTATCTTCCTAACTTCCTTAACAAAGGTTAAAGTTTCATCCAAGAATATGAGCAAGGAATCCAAAGATACGAAATCTGAAGTGAGCGAAGAGGTTGAGGCCGCATCGACAGGTCCTGAAGAGGTGAATGTCGAAGTTGTGGAAGATGTTGAAAGTGCTGAAAAAACATCTGAGGATGTTCCAGGGTCTATTGACACAGAAGAAGAGCAGGGGCCCGTTACTCTCGAAGGAAATGAGTTCAAGAATCTCGAAGAAAAAGCCGAGAAAGCCAGCGAATATTGGGATCGTTTCGTGAGGCTCAATGCGGAATTTGATAACTTTAAAAAACGCGCTGCGCGTGAGCGTGGCGAAGCAGTCAAATATGCCAATGAGGCATTGCTGGAAAGATTAATTCCGACCCTGGACCACTTTGAGATGGCGATGTCAGCTGTCAATAATGCTCAGGACAACAGTATTGCATCAATAAAGATGGGCATTGAAATGGTCCACAACCAGTTGAAAAGTACTCTCCAAGATGCAGGGCTTCAGGAAATCGATGCTCTTGGCAAGGTGTTTGATCCTGTCTGGCATGAAGCCGTCTCTCAAAAGGAAACGAACAAAGCCAAGGAGGGTGAAGTGATTGAACAGGCGCGCAAGGGATACAAGCTCAATGACCGATTGATCCGCCCTGCGAATGTCGTTGTCGCCAAGCCCGCATCCTCCGGCGATTCTGAAGGCGAAGCTTCCTGAGTTTTCGCGGTTACCATTAAGATTTTTCAAAACCAAATATGTCTAAAAGGGACTACTACGAAATCCTTGGGGCCAGCCGAAGTGCCACCCAGGAGGAACTCAAAAAAGCTTACCGTAAACTGGCGGTCAAATATCATCCGGACAAAAATCCCGATGATAAAGAGGCGGAAGAGCGATTCAAGGAGCTGGGGCAAGCGTACGAGGCGTTGAGTGACCCTCAAAAGCGTGCTGCCTATGATCAATATGGACATGCTGCGTTTGACGGCAGATCACGGGGTGGCGGTGGCGGTGGCGGGTTTCATGATCCCTTCGATATCTTCCGTGAAGTATTCAGCGGTGGCGGTGGCGGTGGCAGCGGAGGCGGGAGTATTTTTGAAGACCTCTTCGGTGGTGGCAGCCGGCGTGATCCCAATGGTCCCCAGCGCGGTGCTGATCTGCGTTACGACATGGAGATTAGTTTTGAAGAAGCCAGCCTCGGCTGTGAAAAAGAAATACCCATCACCAAACTGGACGCATGTGACACATGCGATGGAAGCGGGGCAACGCCGGGTTCGCGCAAGGTCAACTGCACGGCGTGCCACGGTAAGGGGCAGATCGCCACATCAAGAGGGATATTTACTTTTTCACAAACCTGTCCGCGTTGTCAGGGAACCGGAAAAATTATCGAGAAGCCCTGTCAACGTTGTCAAGGTACAGGCCGCAAGGAGAAAACCACAAAAGTCCGGTTGCGCATACCTCCAGGTGTAGATACGGGTGCCCGCATACGCTCCACTGGTAAAGGTGAAAGCGGTGTGCGTGGTGGTGGTTCTGGTGACCTTTACGTGGTTATTCACGTGCGGGATCATGAGATTTTCGAAAGGGAAGGGGATGACCTTGTCTGTGAAGTGCCCATCAGTTTCGCCAGTGCTGCGCTAGGATCAGAAATTGAGGTGCCAACCCTCTCAGGTAAGGCTACCATTCGCATCCCTGCAGGTACGCAGCCCGGAAGTGTTTTCCGGTTGCGCGGAAAAGGTGTGAAGAATGTCAAGGGATACGGCTGGGGTGACTTGCATGTTCGCGTGAATGTCGAGGTGCCAACGTCGTTGAATTCGGATCAAAAGGGTAAACTCAAAGCCTTTGCTGAAACCTGTGACGCCCGCGTGAATCCAATTTCAGCCGGATTTTTCGATAAGGCTAAAAAATTCTTTACTGGATCTTAACCCCCGTTTCACATGCACCGGTTCTATGTTCCTCCTTTAGACTGCCAAAAGGATGAATTCGAATTGCGTGCTCAAGATGCCAGGCATGCATTGAATGTGCTGAGGCTGGTAGATGGTAACGAAGTGGAGGTGTTGAATGGTCGCGGGGACGTCCTGCGCGCCCGCATTTTGGCATCCTCAAGGCGCTGCGTAACCGTCAAGGTCGAATCAAGAATCCATAGGCCTGCTGATAAACCTGCTCTTGGTCTCGCTCTTCCATTGCTCAAGCCCAAGGCGATGGATTGGTCACTTCAAAAAGCGACCGAACTGGGGGTCAGTCACATTTGGCTGATCGATGCTGAGCGGTCAGTGGTCCGCTGGTCCATAAAGGATCATGCAAGCAAACTTGACAAGTTGAACACACTGCTCATCGAATCGATGAAACAATGCGGCGCCGTCTGGAAACCTCAGGTGTCAAGACCCATGCCACTGCCTGATTGCCTGGATACCATGGGTGATCAATGGAGCTGTCTGTTCGGGAACCTGAATCCTGATATTGAACCGACTGCCATCTGGAAAGCTGCCGAAACTATCGATTTGCAATCCATTTGCTGGTGCGTGGGCCCGGAAGGTGATTTTACGCCAGAAGAATATCAGACTCTGAATGCATCCAGTGCTCGGGCAGTGGATCTTGGTCCGCTCGTTTTAAGAGCTGAGACAGCCGTTGCATGCGGACTTTCAGTGTTGGGGCAATGGATTCATTTCCGCCGCCAGACAGAGGCTTGAGCAACACTCCATTGATATTTTCGTGCATGTTCACGAATCAGGAATGGCAAATCTTTAGTGCTGACGAGTTCAAAGGATCCCTGAAGGCCGGATTTCAGGCCATCCAGTGTATCGATCGTTAGACCTTCTGCGCTGTAGCCTCCAAGCCAATTTTCCTTGGGCGTGTATTCCTCCAGCCATGTGTAAGGGGATGTAATAATCAACTGGCCGCCGCTTGCCATCAAGTCCGGCAGTTGTTTCAAGCAAAGCATGGGTTCCGTGAGTCTATCGATCAGGTTCGCCATGAGTATCGCATTAAATTTCCCCAGATTGTCTGGAAGCTGCATGGCATCGCCTTGTTGGAACTGTGTGCGCGAGCGGTCGATGCAGGGATCAATCTCCGCGGATGCTTGTTGAGTAAGTTTCCCTTGCGTGGCAAACGCATAATCACAGCGTCCCTCTGCTTTCAACTGGTTTGCTCTATCGATAAAGGCGTGTGAAAAATCGATTCCAATCGCTTCTTCACAATGGCGCGCCAGCTCAAAAGTAGATCTCCCAACAGCGCATCCCAAGTCCAGCGCTCTGGCTTTCGATGGGAGTATTTCAGGGACGAGGCATTCTGTGACGCATCGAACAGGGTAATTCAAAGCCGAATGTGGTCCAAAATCGTGGGGAATCTGTTCTTCAGTGCTTCCGTAGTGAAACAACAGATACTCGCTGACGGCTCGATTAGATTCGTAAAAGGGTTGATCCTGTTCGTTTGTCATAAGTCACGACGAACGTGCATCAAATCTTGACGTGAAGCAATCTTGATTCATCCGCTTAAGGCTGTTTTTGGAAATCCAGCATGCATGCATGCTGAGGCATCGTACCAGAAACCAGATTCATGGCCTTTTGTTCGAATCGATCGAATCTCCTGTTGTTCAGCTCCTGCAG
>MDTB01178220.1_pt1 | contig 29953 bp, 28 predicted proteins | sample 811161 | NCBI WGS metagenome assembly MDTB01 (sample SAMN05326650, study PRJNA326480) | marine metagenome | isolation source: seawater | place: Mediterranean Sea | collected 2009 | reverse complement strand
TATCGGGGGTACTCACCATCCATCCATCACGGGGTTCAAGTTCGAGAACCGGCGTTGAAAAGGCAATCATTCCGCTGGCAGATTCCAAAATACCCTGGAGGCTGAGCATGAAGGCGTGAGAATCAATGATGCCCGTAGACGGCGATAGCGCACCGCCAATGCCTGCAACGTCGGGCTCTAACTCTGCTATCTCTGCTCGCTCCACCCATCGGAGATCCTGCACCCCATTGCGTTCTGCCTGACGCATATAGCCCTTGATGGTGGCTTGCTGGGCCTCTTGGGTAGCGACAATCAGTTTCCCCAATCGCTTATGGGCGATACCGTAAGCCTCGCAGTGCTGATAGAGCAGTGCCTTACCGCGAACACACAGAGCAGCCTTAGCGCTCCCTGAGGGGTAGTAAATCCCGGCATGGATTACCTCGGAATTCCGTGAACTGGTCTCGCAACCGATGGCCTCATGACGTTCGAGGATCACGACCTCACGACCAGAGGCAGCCAGCTTGGCCGCCACGGCCAGACCCACGACGCCGGCACCAATAACCACCACATCAGCGTGATCCATGTCGCGCCTTATCGAGTCTCTGATGAAAGGCCCGAGCGCGAGAGGCCGCTGGGCTAGATAGCCAGGCCTTTAACCTGGGGGTATGGGCGACCAGCGCCCTAGAAAATTCTCCAATATCCGCTTCGAGGTTGTCGGCACTGGGGTAAAAGTCGATACCGGCCGCTGCCGCGAAGTAGCGCTCCAGAGCCTGGGTTGTGAGTTCTGCTGCAAAGAAACGCTGTTGCTGCAGGGGGGACCTTGGCAGCGGCACGTAGATGTATCCAAAATCTTCCTCTCGTCTGCGATCGGGGCCTGCGATACACCAGTGGGCCGCTTCGTGAAGAGCAGAGGCGGCAAAGTCCTGGCGATAACGGAGATGAGCCGGTTCGCCCGGGGCCGCTGGAAGATAGAGCGGCTCTTGGGCTCCGCCCGACATGCGTGTGTTATACTGGCACAGGAAGAGTCCGTTGAAGGCCAATTCCACAGCGGGCGCATCTAGGGCCCTTGGCTTTTGCCTGAGGGTGGAGCCCGTCATTTAGCCTTTCTGATCCAAAACTGCACCACGCTTGAGTCCCCCTCGTAACCGTCGCTGTCCATCTCTACCAGTTCATGCCCCATAAACTGGCAAAAGTGACGGAAGTCGCGCTCGGTCGTTGGGTCGGTGGCAAGAACTTTGACGAGGCTGCCCTTGGGCATACCGCGAACCAAGTTTCGCAGCAGCATAAGCGGCTCCGGACAGCTAAGACCTCGGGCGTCCAGGTGTTGATCACATTTCATGGCGCTTATCGAGCATCTTGAACATCATCGCAAGATGGTAAGGGGTTTGCCGCTGAGACCACAAGCACCGGGACCCTTCCGTCACCAGAAGTTGAATACAAACTGAGACGTAGGCTAACCCTTATCCAGCATCGCCGGTCGCGCTTGACAGCCCCAAACCGCCAACACAGACTCGGGCTATAAGCCATTGAATTAATATTGTGGATATGACATGCGTAATCTCTCAGACAGTCGAATGATGATGACGCGGCGCCTGCACCACCTGGTCCTACTTTGCACGTGTCTGACGATACCCCTCCTGCACGCCCAGACGGCGGAGACAGTGCCAACACCCGAGCAATACGACTTTATCGCGGCACAAATAGAGCGCGCTGAGGCTCAGGAAGCGCTGGATCAACTGGAGCAGATCCTAGATGATCTAACGGCGAGCGCTGGGCGCTTCTCACCCGAACTCATTCGGCCCCTGGCGTTAAAGGGCGAAGCGCTTATGGCCTTGGGCGACAGCGCGAGCGCCATCGATCATTTTGACCAGGCCATCCATATTTCGCGAATCGAAAATGGCCTCTTTACCCCTAACCAGGTCGACTTTGTGTATCGCCAGGCCGATGGTTATCGGGCCATGGGCGACCAAGAACAGGCACAGCGCAGAGAGGAATATGCCTTTCGCATCATCAGTCGAAACGCAGCCTCGGGGGATCTCGATATTGTGGCACCCACGCTTCGACTGGCCAACCACTACCTCAAGAACTTGAACTTCATCGCAGCACGCACCCTGTTTTCTCAAGGCGTGCGGACGGTTGGGCAAAGTGGCCAGAGCGATCAGGAGGCCCTCGTTCCCTTCCTTGATGGTCTTGCCAAAACTTACTTGTTGGAGCGGTTTCCGCCCTTGAGCCGCAGCGTGGACGAGCGCGGTAGCGCCATCTATTCTCCAAGCTTGAGTCAAATTGATCTGACCGGCAGCGCAATCACCCTTAACAATTTCCCGGCTGGAGAAAGAGCCCTCCAGCAGGTGGTCAGAATCCGACAGGCACAGTTACGTGCACTCATGCCAAAGCCGGTTGAAAGCGACATCCCTGAGGGCGCTGACGCCCAGAACGAAGCAGCCCAAGATGATGTTGTAAAAGATGACGTTGCAAAAGATGAAGTGGTACTGGATGAGGTGACTCAAAACGTAGTCGCCCAAGGCAGCGCCACCGAGGCCAAGAAAGCGGTGGCCGAGGGTGACCTAGCAGAGGCCATCTCAGCGCTACAGCTCGCGCTCCTGGGCCTGGCCGATTGGCATACGATGTTTGCGAATCAGAGGGAGGCCGCAGCGCTCTACGGGGAAGTGTATCGGATGCAGGCTGACCTGCCCGAGGCGCGGCAACTCGATGTCTCAAGCCCGCTTTTGCTCTACCTGCCGCAGCCCAGTGGCCCAAGGCCGCCAGGCGTTGAAGATCGTCTGCCGCAAGAGATCGGCCATGTTCGACTTGCACTCAATGTTCGCAGTAGTGGTCGCGTTCAAAAAATGGTCACTGTAGATACGCACCCTGATCCGCGTCTAGAATTCAAGGTTCGAAGAAGCATGCGCGACGCCATTTTTCGACCCGCCATGGATGACGGCGTGCCAACCCTATTTGAGGACTATGAGTACCTCTATCGGTATCCCTATTTCCCCAGCCGCAAGGCCAGAGCTAAGGCTGCGGCAAAAGCTCAAGAGGCCGCCGCAGAGGCTCAGGAAGCTGAATCGCCCCCTGAACCCGACAATGAGGCAGGCAGCGACGCGAACGAACAACAGGGCGACGGTTCAGATACACCCGCACCAACTCCAGGAGTTACAGCATGAGACAGCGCCCGCTCACCTCCGTCAGAACCGGCTGGGGTCTCGCTGCCTGCACGATTACCCTACTGCTGCTGCAGGCATGCGCCCCAATCACCAGCATGCCGAGTCCAAGCTCGAGACTGCCTCAGCCGCCCAGTTCGCCAGCTGGCGGCCTGCCCAGTCCCTCCTCAGCGCCCAGCGGATTACCGAGTCCTAGCAGCCCGCCCGGAGGCCTGCCCAGTCCCTCTTCAGCACCCAGCGGACTACCGAGTTCCAGCAGCCTACCCGGAGGCTTCCCTAGTCCCTCCACGACCAGCGGTCTACCCACGGGGCAGCCACCCGGCCCCATTAGCGGCCTTCCCGAGGAGGGCCTGCCCGGCGCTGACGACGACTGGCTCGGAGAAGAAAGCGCTCAAAATCCAAACGGCGGCTGGCAAACGAGCAATGCGCCCGGCGACGATGGCCAAGCGTCTGAAAGCAGCCAAGGCCAACCCGATCCATCGGCTACGGGAGACGGCGAGACTGCGGGCGCACGCGGTGAGCTTGACGCCGTGCTAAAAGACATCGACGGCAATATTCTCGCCGAACGAGAAGTCTTAGCGCGAACAAGCCCCACGGATGATAGGGAGCGCGGTCCCCGGAAAACCGGCGACGCCGCACCAGGTTCACCCCAATCCAACCCAAGTCAGCAGCGCGCTAACATCCCATCCCCACCAGCTGGGGGCGGCACCTCAGTAGCCGACCTCCCGGATGCCAAGGATGATGACATCATCGCACGGCAGCTTCGGGAAGCCGCCATGCAGGAGCAGGATCCTGAGCTCAAGGAAAAATTATGGGAGGAGTACCGACGGTATAAGCGCAGCTAGGTAAGAGAAGCGCCATAGCGATCGGTCATCACTTATGAGCATTAACCCTCGCCCAGCCTCGTTACGCCACGACGGTGAACCCAACCTGACGGCATCCATCTGCTTGATCGCCATGATGCTGGTGCTGTCTGGGTGCGTCACCGAAACGGTCAGAAGCATTGACCTTCGGCCACCTGACCAATACGAGGGTGTGCAGACCGAGGAAGAGCTATTGGACATCGGCGTCATGGCCCTCGACCCCAATATCCCTGAGGACTACGACGAGCGCGTTGAGCAACTGATCATGCCTGAGATTCGCGAATCCGAATCTTGGTACGTCGCCTACCTGACCAAGAATATGCTCCAGTCTACCGGCAACTGGGGGGCTGTTCGAGTCGTGCCCAGCGCAACCGACGCCGTTGATGTGCTCATCTCCGGGAAGATCGTCTCCTCCACGGGCGAAGCGCTGAGCGTTTCGTTCACGGTCCATGACGCCACTGGCCGGCTTTGGTTTACTCAGACATATAAGCACCTGGCCAGCAAGTACGGCTATGATGAAGACCAGCCTCCTGGCGTGGATGCCTTTCAGGGCCTGTACAAAGACTTCGCCAACGACTTATTGGCTTATCGCAAAGGCCTGTCCCAACAACGCATCGGAATCATCCGCAGCACGGCGGAGCTGAAGTTTGCGCAGGACTTTGCCCCGGACGCCTTTGAAGGTGCCGTCGTCCAGGATGAATCCGGCGCTTATGTCCTGCAGAGGCTTCCAGCCGAAAATGATCCGGTGCTGATTCAGGTTAAAAAGGTTCGCGAGAGGGAATATCTGTTTATCGATACGCTAGACGAATACTACGCGAACTATTATCGACAGATTTATCCCACCTATCATGCCTGGCGAAAGTCCAGCTATGACGATGTTATCGCCTATCAACAGCTTCAAGACCAGGCCAAGCGACGACTGGTCGCGGGCACCGTGGCCATTGTCAGCAGCGTTGCAACGATCTATGAAAGTGACAACGCCTACGTTGATGCGAGCGGTGTCGCAGGGGTGGGTGCCGGCGCTACTCTGATCGTGAAGGGTTTAGAAAAACGCCAAGAGGCCGCTCTCTTTGCCGACAAGCTCAGAGAATTGGGCCAAGCGGCCGAGGACGAGCTCTTACCCACAACCATCGACCTGGAAAATCAAACGGTGCGTTTGCGTGGCACCGTGGAGGAACAGTATCAGGAGCTAAGAAAAATCTTGAGAAAAATCTACTTTGAGGACCTAGGTTACAGTGAGCCGCCGCCGGCTCCTGATGCCGAGGCAAGAGACTCTTAGGGGTGGTTTCATCGGACACGGTGGTCTCCACCGACGGCCGGCGGGTGCCCATCAAGCCGATAACACCGCCATTATCCGTTTCAGACCAAGCTCTTCCCCGAACTCCCGGCTTGTTTGCAGGACGCCTGGATCGACGTACTGGTCTGCTCCTGCTGGCGCTAGGTGGCATCCTGGTGATCAGTAGCGGTCTTATTCTCTACTTGGCAAGCATAAACCCGCCCTCCAGCATTCAACCTACTCAATCTGCAGCACCCTCCGAGGAGGTGCCGGTCGGTGACAGACAGGAGACCACCCTGCCCCCCTTGGCAGCCCTGACCCAACAGCAGGCCGAAGCAGCCGCCCAAGAGGCTCTGGCCGCCTACGTTAAGGCCGAGCAGACCCTCACCGGGCTGGTTAATCTCGAATTCTATGTCGAGGCCGACCTGCCCATGGCTCGAGAGCTGGCACTCCAAGGCGACGCGTTCTATGTTGAGGAGAACTACCGGGAGGCCGCGGCGGGCTACTTTGATGCCCAACAAATAGTCGTTCAGATGATCGAAGCTGCTGAGGAGCGGCTACTGTCTGCAGAGCGAGACATACGCGATGCCGTGGATGCCTTTAACGTTGACGCCGCTGTCAGCGCCTTGACCATAGCAAAGCAGCTCAGCGGCCCGGCTAGGAGCCTGGAAGCGCTGACCCAACGCGTCGAGACTCTGCCCACGGTGTTAACCCTTCTGCGCGAAGCGAAAAATCATGAGTTGAGCGAGCGATACGCGGAGGCTCTTGCCGTCTACCGACGCGTGCAAGGCCTGGATCCAGAAACCGTCAATATCGCCAGCCTCATCGCGACCACCGAGCAAGCCCGCGCGAGACAGCGGCTGAGAGAAACGCTGGGCATGGCCATATTGGCCCTGGAGGAAGCGCGCTTTACCGAGGCCGAGACGTATTTCAACGCCGCGCTGAAGATTGATGCCGCCAGTGATGTTGCCCTGGCAGGTCTCGAGCAAATCACCCAGTCGCGGGATATCCGCAACCTCAAGGAGAAGCAGAGGGCAGCCGAAGAGGCCCTTGCTCAGGAGCAGTGGGCTAGCGCCATCGACACCTACGAGGACGTTCTGGAAACCTTCGCCTATATCACCTTCGCCATAGACGGCTTGGCGGCGGCCCAGGAAAGACAGCGCCTGCAATCCCAGCTTGAAAAAATTATTAGTCAGCCCGAAAAGCTCTCAAATCAAAATCTACTCGCTCAAGGCCGGCGTATTGCCGAACAGGCAAAAACATTGCTGACGTCAGATGAGCGGCTTCGAGGCGGCAACTTCGAGGATTTGACCTATCAAGCGGATACCATCCTGACCCAGTATGGGAACGTTGTGCGGGTGACCCTAACCTCGGATAACGCCACGGAGATTACGGCTTCAAACATCGGCGCGCTTGGACAATTTAACCGCTTGGTCCTGGACCTCAGGGTCGGCCAATACACCTTCCGAGGCGTTCAGGCCGGCTGCCGAGACATCTATCGTTCAGTGGTGATCACGCCGGGCATCACGCCCATCGACCTAAGCTGTCAGGAGCGTTTGAGTCCATGAGCGCTCCAGACAATACTCGCTATCAGATTCAGGCAGCCCCCTTTGAGCCCAGTGATGCGCCGGTCACGTCACGTCGCTGGTCAGTTTCACAGGCCCTGTTGCTGCTGGCCACCGCGGTCGCCCTGATGTTGCTCTGGTTTCTCTTCACCGCAAAGAGCGTGAGACTGGAATTTTCCACCCCCACTCAGTCCATCGACCTCCGTGGAGGCTTTGTCTTAAGTTTGGGCGACGTCTTTTTATTGCGTCAGGGTGAATACCAACTCGTTGTGGAGGCCGATAAATATGACGTGCTGTCCACACAAATTCAGGTGAACGCCGACAGGAACCAACAATTTTTCTTCGAGCTGGTACCCAACCCTGGCGTCCTCAAACTGCAGGTTGAACCAAGCTCAGCATCACTCCGCGTTGATGGCGAAGATGTTGTGACCGAGGCGCAAACGAGTCCTCACCTGCTGACCCTGGCCGCGGGGCCGCATACTCTCGAATTCAGCCATCCGCGATATCAGACCCTAGTGGAGGAGATTGATATCCAGGGATTGGGACAAGAGCAGGAACTGTCGGTGACGCTGCCCGCAAACTGGTCCAACGTGACCGTTCGCAGCCAACCCCCGGAGGCGGCGATCTTCATCGATGGGGAGGCTACGGGCATTGAAACACCTGGCACCGTCGAAGCTCTGGCGGGGGAGCGGCTCATCGAGCTACGCCTGCCCGGTTTCCGAACCCACCAACAGCGGCTTCTATCAGCGGCGGGCGAAACGATAGCGCTCGCCCCGGTCAATCTGATCCAGGCAGATGCCCAACTCAGTTTAACCAGTTCCCCCACCGGTGCCGCAGTCACCCTGGACGGGCAATATGTGGGTAAGACGCCCATAGAGCTGGACCTAGCCTCCCGGGCGAATCAACAGCTATTGGTCTTGGCCAAGGGTTACGCCGCCCACAGGCAGCCACTTAATCTTCCCTCAGGCAGCATCAGCAAACAAAACATTACGCTTGAGCGGCTGGAGGGCACGCTCACCGTTGAAACGCGTCCACCAGAGGCCAGGGTGCGTATAGATGGTGTAGAGGTCAGCACCTCTGCAGGTGTCGAGCGGCTTCGGCTGCCCGTTCAGTCCCATCAGGTGGACATCGACCTGGTTGGCTATGCGGGCTTTACGACCACCATCGATCCACTGCCGGGGTTAGATCAGCAGCTTCGAGTTCAACTGCTGACCCTTGAGCAAGCGCGCCTAGCGGCGCTGCAGCCCGAGATCGAAACCCGTTTCGGGCATCTGCTACGCCTGCAGGATGCGGATCAAGTCAACATGGGGGCTTCCCGCCGCGAACCAGGTCGGCGAGCCAATGAAACGCTCCGAACGGCGACCTTTGAGCGACTGTTCTACTTGGCAGACCGTGAGGTGACCAACGCTCAGTTCAGGGCCTTTGCCAAAGGCCACGATTCGGGCAGCTTCGAAGACCTGTCCTTAGACGAAGATGATCAACCAGTTACCGGGGTAAGTTGGCATGAAGCCGCCGCCTACTGTAACTGGCTGTCTGAGCAAGAATCGCTGGCGCCTGTTTACCAGATGGAATTTGGTAAAGTCATCGGATCTGATCCCGGCGCCCTCGGTTATCGCTTGCCCACCGAAGCCGAGTGGGCGTGGGCCGCACGGCGCTTACCCCCAAATCTTTCCGCAGACGGAGATCATCTGCGCTTTGCCTGGGGGGAAACCCTGCCGCCCCCAGAGCGATTCGAAAACTACGCGGATCGGAGCGCGGCAAATATGATTGGCCGGGTGATCTTTGGCTACAACGACAACTATGCCGCTGTGGCCCCCGTTGCCAGCTATGCAGCCAGTCACAAGGGCCTATACGACATGGGCGGCAACGTGGCCGAATGGATGCACGACTTTTATGAGATACCCACGGAAGACCCAGTTTTAGACCATGTAGGCCCGAGCAGTGGCGAATACCATGTCATCCGCGGAGCCAGTTGGATGCACGGAACAATCACAGAACTACGACTTTCGTTCCGAGACTATGGCATCGAGGGTCGGCAGGACCTTGGCTTTAGAGTCGCTCGATATGCGGAACGCTAACGTGCCATTCGCAAAACGTTTGGGCGCCGGATGTCTCGGCGCCCTGCTGCTATCCTGGGCCCTTATGGCCCCCGCCGCGTCACCTGACTCGGTGCCGGCGGAGGAAGTCGAGGCCGTCCAAGACCCAAGGGCCGGTATGGACGACGAGCAAAGTTCGCAGGCAGGACAGCAGCCTGCTTTGAGCAAGCAGCGAAAGTTAGAGGAACGAAATAAAGATGTGTTTAAACCCAGTGAGGATATTTCGGAGGATTTCGCCGCCCCAATGCCAACAGATATTTAGCCGGCCTCGCACCCTGAACTGTCTCGTCATCACGACCACGGATCGAAGGAAAACCGACCCATGAAAAAAACCCTACCCCTCGAGTTGGTTTATCAAGTCGCAGCCTTAGTGGTTTCGATCATTTTAGTGCATTTGGTTTATCAGACAGTCATTCGTCCGAATGCAGAAGTGGCCCTGAAGGAACGCGCCCAAATCATTGCGGAGCAGGGAGAACTGTCCGCGGGATCGCGGTCTCTCTATATCGTGATTAAGGACTACGAGCAGGAGTCCTGCTTCATTTTGATGCTCTGGGCCCTGGCCATGATGGGCTTCAAGGTACGCACCATTGCTCGTGAGCAGGACCTCCTGAATCAAGACTTCATTCCCATCGGTGAGGGGGTCAACATCCTCCCGGAGGATACGCGTACCTATACGCGGCCCATTCAGGCCCTTGCCGAGGAGGCCCAAAGCGCCCTCCTGCCTCGAGCACTGCTGGTGGCGCTCAATCGCTTTGCCTCAACGCGCAACGTTCAGGACGTGTCCGAGGCGGTCAACTCCATCTGCGAAAACGAATCCGATCGTCTGGACAGCGAGCTCGCCATGATCCGCTATATCACCTGGGCTATCCCATCCATCGGCTTCATCGGCACGGTAAGGGGCATCAGTGACGCGCTAGGACAAGCCTATAAAGCCGTAGAGGGCGATATTGCGGGCGTCACGGCAAGCCTGGGTGTGGCCTTCAACTCGACCTTCATTGCGCTGGTAATCAGCATCGTCCTCGTCTTCTTTATGCACCAACTCCAGCTCCTGCAGGAACGACTGGTTTTAGACACGCACGATTACTGTGACCGTCAGCTCCTTCGCCACTTGAGAACCACGGGCTAGTGCCATGCATCTAATCGATATTAATGACTGGGAGCTGGGTTGCTTCGATGCAGATGGGCAACAGCTGTATCGCTCACCCTGTGCGGGGAGTCACGCTCAGGGTACGCTGCAACTGGGTACCGACGCTTTCAAAACCGCGAAATCTCTTCCACAGGCCTTTGCGTGTCACTACCTTGGACGGCTAAACGAAGAGCAGTTGCCTAACCCCTTGGGCAACGCTAAGACCCAGGCCGACCTTTGCTTTGCACAGTTCCTGGACATGAAGGCGCACTGTGAGGTGACCTCGGCGGCTTTCCTAATCCCGCCCCAAATATCCGATCGTCAGCTGTCCCTACTCGCTGGCATCGCTAGTGCCGCAGGCATTCAACCGCTAGGGTTCATAGACCATAGCCTTGCCTATGCCCTGGCCAAGCAGGTTGCAGCACCTCTCCACGTACTTGATATGGGCCTCCATCAGCTGTATCTCAGCCGGGTGGACATAGCGGACGGCGAACTGATCGTCGCCTCCAGCACCCAGCACGGCATCGGCTTGCTCAGCATGGTCGACAGTTGGGTCAACGTGATCGCCGATGAATTCATACAAAGCTCGCGGTTTGACCCGCTGCACAGCGCTCAGTCCGAACAACAAACCTTCGATGCCGTGATGGGCTGGATCAGCGCGGGCGAACTGCCCGCAGATCTCAAGCTTTCAATCCGGTCTGACCAAGCCCTTCGCACGGCCACGGTGGTTGCCGAGCGCCTTCAGGCCCGGCTTTCAACCAAACTTCGTGACATCAATCTCGACACCGTGGATGCGCTGACGATCAACCAGCGTGTCGCCCAGGTGCCGCTGCTATCTAACAGCTTAAGGGACCGCGTCCTGGAGCTGTCTACCGCATCGGACCAAGCCCTGGTGTCGAGCGCATTGGCCTTGGCAGCAGATCTCGATCCTGCAAACCTTGAGCGCATCAGAGGCTGTTCTGCCAGTGCCTATCGCCCAGCGCCCGCTGATCCATCGGCTGCCTTTAGCACCTCGGAGACGGTAGGCACCGTGCCCGATGAGGAAGCACCCCCCGCCACCCATCTGGTTCACCTTGGGGTCGCGTATTCACTAACCGATGATTTGTTCAGAGAGTTTCTCGACGCAGATGGATTGCTGCGTCCTGGCACGCCAACGAAAGTAGACGGGCTGCCTGCGCAAACGGCACGGTTAAGGGCTGGCCAAGAGGTCAGCCTTCACAGCCAGCGATGGCTGGCGATTCAGGTCAAGTAACCATGCGGCGGAAACGTCAAACTAATGTTTTTTCTCTCGCCTTTCTCGACGTTATGTCCTGTGGCTTCGGTGCGGTAGTTCTTATTTTTCTTATCATCAATCACGATATGCGAGAGCAACAGGAACAGGATGACGACCTACTCGCTCAGATTCGGCTGCTGGATTTTGAGGTTCAGCAGGGGCGAGAAAATCTATTTGCCTTGATCGAAAACTTTGATGACACCCAAGCTCGACTGGACCAGGCGACATCCGAACGCGCCGCCAAGGAAGCCGAGTTGGCTCGGCTAATTCAGGAGCTGGAGGAGATTGAGGGGGCTTCTTTAGCGGAAATCGAAGCCGCAGCCAAACTCCGATCCGATATTGATACCCGAGAAGCAGAGGTAAGGCGACTACAGGCCCTCGAGCGAGACAACGCGGGCACGAACTTAAGAGTCATTGAGGGCCAGGGTGATCGTCAGTATTTGACGGGGATGAAAATAGGTGGGCGCAACATCGTCATTGCGATCGATATTTCTGCGAGCATGCTGGATGAGACCATCGTCAATATCCTGCGCCGTCGCAATATGTCCGAAGCCCAGAAGAAGAACGCGCCAAAATGGCAGCGAGCGATTCGCACCGTAGAGTGGCTTGCAGCCCAGCTGCCCTTGGATGCGGAATTCCAAGTTCTGAGCTTTGCAGAAAGCGTCAGCACCCTCACCGCTGGGGCGTCTATGGAATGGCAGGTGATGGGCGATGGTTCAGAGCTGAATGCGGCGGTAAACTCACTGCGGAACGTGGTCCCCGGAGGGGGAACCAACCTGGAATCCCTCGTCCTCGCCATGCGCGACCTCCGTCCGATCCCGGACAGCGTCTACATCATTACGGATGGGCTACCCACTCGGGATCAATCTGCACCACGCAGCCCTACGGTGGACGGGTCACAGCGGCTAACACTCTTCCGAGACGCCGTTAATCGACTGCCGCGACAGATCCCTATTAACGTCATCCTCTTCCCCATGGAGGGTGACCCGATGGCAGGCGCAGCCTGGTGGCAGCTTGCCCGAGCTACGGGCGGTGCCTTTGTTTCGCCCTCTTGGGATTGGCCATGATGAGCCAACTCAAAACGCTTCTTTTAACCATCGGACGGTGGGGGATATCCCGCCAGGCTCGGCACCCATGTTGATGCGGCGAGAGGGCGAGGAGTTCAGCGTTTCTTTCCTGGACGTCATTTGCTGCGGCTTCGGTGCAATTATATTGCTGCTCATGCTGTCCAAGACCTTTGAGCCCCAGGTCCTGGAAGTGACCAATGACAATCTCCGGGCCCAGGTGATCGAGAGAGAGCAAGCGCTGTTTGAGATACGCGGCCAGATAGAAGAATTGCGACGCCAGCTCGAGCGGGAGGATGCAGATTTGGAGACGCTGTTGACGGTGTTGGGAGACCTGCAGCGACAGCTCACCAACATTGAAGGACAGTTCGACACGCTGTCCGAGGCCCAGCAAGAAGTCTCCACGCAGACTCTTGAGCTGGCCCGTGCGCGCCAAAGTCTCACGGACGAGATGCAGCGCCTCCTCGGGCTGAACTTTCGCCGCGAATCTGGTTTGGTGGGCGGCATCAGCGTGGACTCTGAATACATTATCTTCGTGATCGACACCTCGGGCAGCATGCAAAGCGCAGCCTGGGGTCAAGCGGTACGCAAGGTACAGGAAACTCTAGCGATCTATCCCCAGGTCAAGGGCATTCAGGTGATGAACGACATGGGGGACTATATGTTTCCCGAATACAGCAGGCAGTGGCTGGAGGACAGTCCAAATCGGCGCAACAGCATCATCACGCGCCTCCAGTCCTGGGCCCCCTTTAGTAACTCAAGCCCGGTTGAGGGCATCAGCGCTGCCATCCGGGATTTTTACGATCCAGGAAAGCGGATCAGTATCTATGTCTTCGGTGACGACTTTACGGGGAACTCGATAGAGGAGGTGGTCGAAGCCGTGGACCGAGTCAATGTGGCGGATACCAGCGGCCGCCGTCGCGTCCGGATACACGCCGTTGCCTTTCCGGTCTACTTAGACCAACCCAATGCTCGGGTTTTTAGATTTGCAGCCCTAATGCGCGAGCTGGCCTACAGAAATGATGGTACCTTTGTTGGCCTAACGGAGTATCAATGAAACCCAAATACAGACACAGCAGCATCGCCCATTCTCCGCCCGCAGGACGCAGCAGCTTGCTGGCCGCTCTACTCTGCCTCGTTGTGGCGATCACCGCGGGATGCGGGACGGTGCAAGTTGAACTGGAAAGCAACTTTCCCGTTCCCCTGGTGGAGCCGCTGCCGGCGACGGTGGGTATCGTAATCTCTGAAGACCTTCTTAGCTTCCGCCACGATGAGGAGATTGCCGACGCTGGAAGCTATGAACTCACCCTAGGTCGAGCACCCATTGATCTGTTCAATAGTCTCGGCGCAGGCGTCTTTGGCAGCTATCAGCTCCTGGAGTCAGTGCCGGAGGACGGCGCCTTCGACGGCTACCTGCGGCCCAATATTCAGCAAATCCAATTCGCTGTGCCGAAGCAGACACGTTCCGAATACTACGAGGTTTGGATACGCTTTGATTTTGAGTTCCTGGATGAAGAAGGCACCCCGCTCAGCAACTGGATGTTGCCCTCCTATGGCAAGGCCAATGAGGGCGATTATGGCAATGCGGGCGCCGCGCTTCAGGCAGCGGCCCTTTCGGCCTGTCGGGACGCCATGGCCTTCTTCAGTTTGAACCTTTCGTCCCAGCCCAATGCCAAGCCATGGCTCGAACAAACCCTGGGGGGAGCCAACTCTGCTGCTCCACCCGCTATTAGCAAGGAGGAAACAAGATGAACCATTGGCTCCACATACTCCTGATTACTCTGTTACTGGGCGGCTGCGTGAATTCTACCGTGCAGCAGGTCAGAGAGCGCGAAACCGGGATCGTCGAGGGCCAAAGCGTAGTGATCCTGGGCGTGTCTAATCGGCCCAGCGCGACTGAGACCGAGGTGGGTTTCATCGACTGCGTTGCGGGCGATCTAGAGCAAAGCAGCTCAGAGATTCGCGTCATCCCAGTGGAAACGTTTAAAGACCTCACCTTTCCTTGGTTTGAGCCACGAACGGCCCCGGACAAGGCCAATCAACTGCCGGCCCTTTTGGCCAAACCCCGGCTCGCCGCCCAGCTAGACAAAATTGGTTTGCGCTACCTGGTCTGGGTGGACGGCCGCACGCGTCGAACCTCTTCAGCGGGCTCTATTGGCTGCTCTATCGCACCAGGCGGCGGTGGCTGCTTTGGTTTTTTAACCTGGGATGAGGATGCCTCCTACGAGGCCACGATCTGGGATACCGAAGACGGAAGAACGGCAGGTCGCATCTCTTCCGATGCTGAGGGAACCAGCTATATGCCCGCCTTGGTTGTTCCGATCCCGATCATCGCCCGGGTGCAAAACAACGCCTGTAAATCCCTGTCCGATCAGCTACAGGCCTTTCTCGTCAATAAGTAGAATACGACCTAGCCTAGGCGCGAGGGCGTATTTCGACCACCTCACCAGCGTATCGGTCTGGCTCCACGGAATACCATTCCTGAAGGCTGACATCATGCTTGTCGGTCAACTTGTCGCAGAGTTCATAAAAGGGCGGCCGTCCGGGGTCAGCCAGAATCACTCGCTGGGTCCCATTCTTGATTGCGCGGTTAATTAACAGGGCTAAGGGACTCACCAGGTTGTCCCAAAAGCAAATGTCGCCGCCAATAATCACCTCCCGCTTGCCCATGTCCGGGCCTCGAAGGCGCGCAAAGTCGCTGCACCGAGTGATGACTTTGACGTCGTTTATCTCAGCAAACACATCAACATAGGGGAACACCGCCGGATCGAGGTCCACCGCGGTGACCTCCGCCTGAAAACGATGTGCGCAGAAGACCGAGGCCGCACCCCAGCCGCACCCTAGTTCCATCACCTTACTGCCCAGGGCAGGCGGATTCGCCGCCAGGTAATCCATGATCAGGAAGGCAGAACCCCAGGTTCTGGTGCCGTGTACCGTAGGTTGATAACGGCTTTTTAAGGCCTTAATCAGCCGATGTTTGTCCCGGAGCAGAAAAATTCCGTAGGCATAATCAATATGGGCCTCTGGAAGCCGTTCCAGTCTTGGCATAGTTCATCTCTCAGGGTTCAAGAAGAGCGGTTGACCGTGGATTTTAGTCCACAGAGGAACCCCAGACCATCAAATGAGTCTATCTTTTGTTAGCTATATTGGCCTTGCAGAACCCTCAACACCCCCCACAATGATCCCGAAGCTGGTTTTACTTAGCCAGACCCTGGGATGTACCATTCGGCAAGGGCCTCCCTCGCTCCACTACAACGCTCAACGCCTCATCCACTACCCACGGATCGCTATGCAGGAGAAGATGTGACAATGTCCACCGTCGATGACTTAGTCGAAGCTGGCAATGACTATCAAGCGGGGTTCATCACCGACGTTGAATCAGAAACGCTGCCGCCAGGTCTGGACGAAGAGGTCGTCAGATTCATATCCCAAAAGAAAGGCGAACCCGACTGGTTAACCACTTGGCGGCTGGAAGCGCTTCAAGGATGGCAGGCCATGCAGGAGCCCAAGTGGGCCCACGTTCACTATCCGCCCATCGATTTTCAGGCGATCTCCTACTACAGCGCACCCAAGAGCCAACAGGAAGGGCCCAAGTCCCTGGACGAAGTGGATCCCGAAATTCTACGCACCTATGAAAAGCTAGGCATTCCGCTTCATGAACAGGCGGCGTTAGCCGGCGTCGTCAATCCGGATGCCGACGCCGGGCGGCAGGTGGCCGTGGACGTGGTTTTCGACAGCGTTTCCATCACGACGACCTTCAAGAGCCGTTTGAAGGAAGCTGGCGTTATTTTTTGCCCCATCTCAGAGGCCGTGCATAGCCATCCTGAGCTGGTGCAGAAATATTTGGGGAGCGTCATCAGCAAGCAAGATAACTTCTATGCCGCCCTCAATTCTGCCGTGTTCAGCGATGGATCCTTCGTCTATATCCCCAAGGGCGTTCGCTGCCCCATGGAGCTTTCGACGTACTTCAGAATCAATGAGCGAAATACCGGGCAGTTTGAGAGAACCCTAATCATTGCAGATGAGGGTTCACACGTGAGCTATCTCGAAGGCTGCACCGCGCCCATGCGAGATGAGAACCAACTGCATGCAGCCGTGGTAGAGCTGGTGGCCCTCGGTGATGCAGAAATTAAGTATTCAACGGTTCAAAACTGGTACCCGGGAGACGCTGACGGCAAAGGGGGAATCTATAATTTTGTGACCAAGAGAGGACTCTGCGCCGGGCCCAGATCCAAGATTTCCTGGACTCAGGTAGAGACCGGCTCGGCCATCACCTGGAAATACCCAAGCGTGGTTTTGCGCGGCGATCATTCCGTAGGTGAATTTTACTCGGTGGCGTTAACCAACAACCGACAGCAAGCAGATACCGGGACGAAGATGATTCATATGGGTAAGCATACCAAGAGCACCATCGTCTCGAAGGGCATCAGCGCCGGGAACAGCGAAAATTGCTACCGAGGCTTGGTGCGTGTATCTCCTACGGCGGCTCATGCCCGGAACTTCACCCAATGCGATTCCCTGCTCATCGGAGACACCTGTGGGGCGCACACCTTTCCCTACATCGAAAACAAAAATAACTCAGCAACGCTGGAACATGAGGCCAGCACCTCCAAGGTCAGCGACGACCAGCTGTTTGCCTGTCAGCAACGCGGCATTGATACAGAAAAAGCGGTGGGCATGATCGTCAACGGTTTTTGTAAGGAGGTGTTCCGAGAATTGCCCATGGAATTCGCCGTTGAAGCCGGCAAGCTGCTAGAGGTTAGCCTGGAGGGGGCCGTCGGATGACCCTGCTACAGGTCGAAGGCCTCAAGGTTGATATCAACGCAGACGATACCCCCATGCCCATCCTCAAGGGCCTGGATCTGGAGGTAAAGCCCGGCGAGGTGCACGCCATCATGGGGCCTAACGGCTCTGGCAAATCCACGCTCGCCAATGTCCTGGCGGGCCGGCCGGGGTATCGCGTCACCCAGGGCAGTATTCGCCTTGACGGCGATTCGCTACTTGATCTGGCTCCTGAGGAACGCGCTCAACGCGGTTTGTTCTTGGCCTTTCAGTATCCTGTTGAGATTCCCGGCGTCAGCAATATGGAATTCCTCAAGGCCAGCCTAGACTCCCTGGCTAAGGCACGCGGCGAGCAACAACCCGCTGCGGCAGCCGTCATCGGCGAAGCACGCGAACTGGCAAACTCCCTTGACCTGGACCCGAGCTTTCTCAAACGCGGGGTCAACGAGGGATTTAGTGGCGGCGAGAAAAAGCGCAACGAGATCATGCAGCTTCTGCTGCTTAAGCCGAAACTTGCCGTCTTGGACGAAACCGACTCGGGTCTGGATATCGATGCCCTGCAAACCGTTTCTGAGGGCGTTAATCGCTTTCGTCGAGAAGACAGGGGCGTGGTCTTGATCACCCACTACCAGCGCCTGCTGGAGCATATCGTGCCGGACTACGTACACGTACTTGCCGAGGGCAGAATCATCCAGTCTGGCGACAAAGATTTGGCTCTGGAACTCGAGGCCAAGGGCTATGCGTGGCTGACCTAGTGCTTCCGCAGGGACTGAGCCTACCATCCTGGATGCAGGCTGGTGATCAGGGACTCCAGGGGATTGGTCAAATCGATTCAGTGCTTCAGGCTGCTCTAGACAGCCCCCAATTCCGCGAGCGCTGGAAATACACGCGCCCTCGCCCCCTGCTTGAGCATCTAGAGGATCCTCAGCAGCTGCCCGTCTTTGAGGGCGTGGACCAGGAAGGGATCACCCTGACGACCACTGCGGCGCCTTCCTTCTGTCCCAGGCTAGAACCCCAGCACGCGCCAGAGGCCACGGCAAAACTTTGCTTGGCCAACACCCTGATTGTGATCGAGGTGGTCAAGCCCCTGACTGAGCCCCTGCGTATCCAGCACACGGCAAGCTCTCAGCCGGTTCTGCTCCGCCTTCATCCAGGGGCTGAAGTCGCGCTAGAAGAAACCTATGCGCCCGGCGAGTTTTTGCAGCAGGCAGTATGGATCGAGCTGGAGGATGACGCTCGGCTATCCCATGCTCGAAATACCTTTGAGGCGGCGGATTGGCACTGGCAATACCTCTACGTCCACCAAGCCAAACATTCAGCCTATTCGCTGCATAACTACACCACTGGCACCCAGCTTCGGCGGCAGGATATTCATCTGGTTCTAGATGGTGAGGGCTGCGAAGCCAAACTGCTTGGGGCAGCGCGTATCGACTCCAAGACCACCCTAGATCAACATATCAACGTTGAACATCGTCAAGCTATGGGCAATAGCGAGCAGAAGTTTCATCATGTTGTTGCTGATGGCGGCAAGAGTACCTTCAACTCACGCATTCACATTCACCCCAACGCCAGGGGATCTGCGGCCATCCTCAGCAACAAAAACTTAGGGCTAGGACAGAGTGCCACCATTAACACCAAGCCTGAACTAGAGATATATAACGACGACGTTCAGTGTGCTCATGGCGCCACCATCGGGCGACTGAGTGACGATGAAATGTTCTACTTTACCAGCCGCGGCATCGCCTCCCCGGAGGCTACCGCTCTTCTGAGCAGAGGCTTTCTGAATCAGTGCATCCAGGGTGCCCTGGCAGAGGCTGCCTCAAACGCTCTAACCCACGTTGGGATAACGTTAGACCATGCATGATATTCGCCCAGACTTTCCCATTTTATCCCGGTCGAGCCGTAACCGGCCCTTGGTTTATCTCGACAATGGGGCAACCACCCAGAAACCCACGGCGGTGGTCGACGCGATAGCCAAGTACTATCGCCAACACAACGCGAACGTACACAGGGCCGCACATGAGCTGGCGGAAGAAGCCACCTCCATGATGGAGGCCGCTCGAGATGGGACGCGGAGATTCATCAACGCGCAGGCCCGCGAGGAAATCGTCTTCACTCGGGGCACCACCGAATCCATCAATCTAGTTGCCAACGTCTTGGCGGATCGTGTTCAGCCCGGACAAGACATTGTAATCAGCGAGCTAGAGCATCACTCCAATATCGTCCCCTGGCAGCTTCTCGCCCAGCACCGGGGTGCAAATATTCGGGCTATCGCGATCACCGATGCAGGTGATCTGGACTTGGCCCACGCAGCAGAACTGATCACGGACAATACGGCGATCCTCGCGGTGTCGCATATTTCCAACGGGCTCGGCAGCGTCAATCCCGTAGGCACGCTGATCGACATGGCCAAGAAGGTCAATGCCCTAACCTTGATCGACGGTGCTCAGGCTGTCTTGCATGAACGGATTGATGTGGCTGCCCTGGATTGCGATTTTTACGTCTTCTCCGCCCACAAGATGTTCGGACCCACGGGCATAGGCATCCTCTATGGAAAATTGGATCTGCTCAACGCTCTGCCACCCTGGCAGGGAGGAGGAGAGATGATTGAGCGCGTTTCAATAAAGACCAGCACCTATCAGGCCGCACCCTTCCGCTTTGAGGCCGGCACGCCAAATATCGCGGGGGCCGTCGGCCTTGGCGCCGCGCTCGAGTATCTGGAGCCGTTGCCCCTAGCCGACCTCGTAACCCAGGAGGAATCCCTGGTAGCGGAGACGCTTATCGAGCTAGAAAAAATTCAGGGCTTCAGGCTAATTGGCCGCCCGAAACAACGCAGCTCCGTCATCTCCTTCTTGCTTGAAGGTGCCCATCCCAATGATGTGGGCACGCTCCTTGATCAGCAGGGTATTGCCGTCAGGGCCGGGCATCACTGTAATATGCCGCTCATGGATCGCCTGGAAATTCCGGGGACCGTGCGTGCATCCTTCAGCCTGTACAACAACGAGGCTGATGCGGAAGCCTTGATCGAAGGCGTGGCCAAGGCGACCACTTTTTTGTAGCCCTGGCTCGGAGCCTCGCGTGATGAGGGTGTTCTTGTCCATTTGCCAAGAACACCCTCCGACGAGATAATTCAGTCCAACTACTGGAAATTGTATTCCTATGAGCAGCGCACCGAGCATTCTGGTTTCTGAACAAGCCAGCGCCCACATACATAAGCAGGTATGCCAAGCCCAGAGCCAATTTCTACGATTAGGCGTAAAGCCCAGTGGCTGCAATGGTTACAGCTATACCCTGGACTTTCTCGACCACGCCGATGAGGACGACCACCATGTGGTGATCAATGACCAGGTCACCATTTGCATCAAGCAGGCCGAAGCTGATTTAGTCTCCGGTACCGAAATCGATATTGTCACCCAAGGCTTAAACTCGGCCCTGGTTTTCAAGAACTCCAAGGCGACAAGCTACTGCGGATGCGGTGAAAGCTTTGCCTTCGATTCGCCCGAAACGCTCGATCAGGGTTCAGGTGCAGCCGTTCCCTCGCTGCCGGACGCAGGCCTAGCCGTGGACGCGATGGAGCCAAAGCAGGACTGATGGAGCGGCGAATTGTAACGACAAACCGCGACTGCCCTGCACGACTCGTTCCCACGGGGGACGAGGTTTGTATACCCAGCGGGTCCTTCATCACGTTGACTCAGGCCCTGGGCGGTAGCTTTACCGTAATCGTCAACGGCAACATGGCGCGCATCGCGGGTACCGATGCCGATGCCCTGGGCCTCGAGATTCTGACATTGGCATTTCCCGCCTCCGATCAGGGGCGCGGGATTGACGAAGCCCATGTCTGGACCGCACTACGCTCGGTATTTGATCCTGAAATTCCAGTCAATATTGCCGACCTCGGTCTTATTTACGGCGTTCATATCGAGGACGATGCGGTGAAAATTGACATGACGCTGACGGCACCCGGCTGCGGCATGGGTCCGGTGCTGGTGGAAGAAGTCCAGCATCGGGTTATGCAGGTTCCTGGCGTTGGCTCGGTAGCCGTCGATTTGGTCCTCGACCCGCCTTGGTCCCGAGACATGATGAGCGAGGAAGCTCAACTCGAGCTGGGCTTGTTCTGACGGTGGCGCTTACCCTGGACATACAGGAGCTGAAGGCGACCTTTGATTTTCTCGACGACTGGGAGGAGCGCTACCGCTTTATTATTGATCTAGGCAAAGAGATCCGTCCCCTCGAGGATTCACAAAAAACAGAAGCCAACCTAATAAGAGGGTGTCAGAGCCAGGTTTGGCTCACCTATACCCAACAGGACGAGCAGCTGGTCTTTCTGCTCGACAGTGATGCTCATATTGTACGTGGACTGATCGCAGTGGTTCTGATCGCCATTAACGGCAAAACGGCTGATGACATCGTTGCGCTGGACATCGAAGGCCTTTTCGCCGAGCTGGACTTGCTCGCGCACTTGTCGCTAACCCGAGGCAATGGCCTACGCGCGATGATCCTAAAAATTAAACAGGTTGCAGCAACTCTGGCATCCGTGTCCTAACGGCTTCTCTCTCGCCAGCGCAGGTATCTAGACCAGTCATCCGGGGTATCAACATCCCAGACCGTCTCCATCAACGCTACGCTGAGCCCCAGCGCGCGAGCGCGGCTCAGCGTCTGATCGAGCACCTGATCCGTACCCCAGGCAATATTCTTAAAAATCTCCGGCATTGGCTGCCTAAGGCCAATGAGCCCATACCCACCATCCTCTGCCGGACCAAGGAGCAGATCCGCGGTGCCGCCGCGCACGACCGCTGAAGTCAGATAGTCGGCATCGATCCCGGGACAATCTGAACCTATCAACAAGGCCAGGTCAGCGCCCTCCTCCAGCATCTGAGCCAGCCCATGGAACATGCGCTCACCCAAATCGGCTCCGCACTGCAGGTGAACAGGCAGGCTCCAGCCCTCAGACCACTGGAACGTCTCCTGACTGTGCTCCGTGACCCAGAGTTGGGGCTGCCAAGTGGGGTGCTCCCCGCCCAGCGCAACTGGCGGGGTAGCGTGGAGCGGTTCAATACCCCTGAGGCATTGGGCCACCAACTGCCGATGGGCGGCCGCCGCCCCCTCTTCTCCGAGCAGCGGAATTAAGCGCGTCTTCGTCTGCCCTGGCTGAGGGGTCTTCGCGAAAATACCAAGGCTGACCTTCATGGCCTGGGTCCGTAATAGCGCTGATAGAGATCCTCAGCGCTGACGCCGAAGTAGTAGCACGCCCGATACCACCACATGGACAGCACGGTTTTCAGCCATCCTTGACGTTCCCACCGCGCGCCGCTGGCGGTGATCGCAATCGCTGGCGCAAAAAATTGATGATCCCTGAGTCGCTGGAGTCTGCGGCTGACTTCAATGTCTTCCATCAAAGGCTGAGGCGGGAATCCCCCAATGCGATCAAGCAGCGAGCGGTGAAAAAACATTGCCTGATCGCCGGTACACATCCGGGTTCGCCGAGAGCGCCAATTCATTAAATAAGCCACTATGGGTAGCCCCCAGTGCGAACCGGAGAGAGAGACATCAAAGCGCCCCCACCCCAGGGCCCTGGACTGGGACAGGCGGGTCAAATAGTGCCAACTGGCCTCGATGTAGCGTGTGTCAGCGTGCACCACCCAGCACCATGGCGTATTTAAAACGGCAATCCCTTGGGCAATTTGTCCTCCACGAGACGCCGGGTAAACGAACCATTGGCCGCCCAAGGCAGCTACTTGGGCTCGAGCCCTATCTCGCTGTGCTTGATTTGGCGACGCCTTGGTTGGCCCAGGGCTGGCCTCGACCACCACCAGTGGAATCGAGCGGCTGAGAGAGTCGATCTCGAGCAACAGAGCAGACAGCTGATTAAATTGATGGGCCACAGGAATCACTATACCCAATGCGGTGCTGTCTCTGGCGAGGTCACGGTCTGTTTCACCCCTTACCATTCATGCTCCCTCCAGTGAGGTGAATCCAACGATGCGATCACCGGCTTCGCCCTGTAGACTCCTTGCGGCCGGCGGTAAAGATCATACAATTTCGGCCGGAAAAGTCCTTAGCAAACCAACGGGGGTTTGCATCGTATTTTGTTTTTGGGGAGGCATCGATGTATCAAGAATTTAAAGAAACCTGGTCGGCACTGACGTCACCTGGCGCGGACTTTGAGGTCATCACCACCCCTATCAGGGACATTCCTGTTCCCACCTACCGTACGGCACCTGCCACGCTCCGCGATATATGGCTCAGCACCCTACCCTACGGCGACAGAGAGTACCTGATCTATCGCGATGAGCGCCTTACCTATGGCGAGGCGCACCGCCAGGTCGCCGGGCTGGCGAACTGGCTGATCGCACACGGCGTGCGCCCCGGTGACCGAGTGGCCATCGCCATGCGAAATTATCCCGAGTGGATGCTGAGCTACTGGGCCATCGTCTCCATGGGCGCTACGGTGGTGGGCATGAATGCCTGGTGGGTTGGCGACGAGATGCGCTTCGGCCTAGAGGACGCCGACCCCAAGGCGTTAATTGTCGATCAAGAGCGCCTGGCAACCGTCAGTGCCCTAGGAGATGCCCTGTCGGGCATTCACCTCATCGGCGTTCGCCTCAGCACGCCAGAGCCCGGCGTCACCCCCTGGTCAGAGGCCACGGACGGTACCGAGCCCTTGCCGGAGGTCGCCATTGATACCGATAGCGACGCCTGCATCTTCTACACCTCCGGCACCACCGGCCGCCCCAAGGGCGCACAGCTCACCCACCGGGGCTGCGTTAGCAACGTCTGGAGCCTCCTATTCTCTGCGGCCATGCAGCGTGCTCTGGCCATCAAGAACGGGAAGATGAGCGAGAGCGACGAACCCCCCATCCCCGTTACGCTTGTCACCACGCCTTTGTTTCATGTAACGGCCAATAACTGTGTGGCCCAGGTCGCGACAATTGCCGGGGGTAAGCTCGTACACATGTACAAGTGGGATGCAGCTGATGCCCTTGCACTCATCGAGGCCGAAAAAATCTCAGCGGTTAGCGGGGTCCCGGTGATGGCGCGAGAAATCATTACTCATCCCAATTTTGCCAGCACGGATACATCAAGCCTTTTGACTTTGGGCGGGGGCGGCGCCCAGCTGCAGCCGGACTTGGTGGACAAAATCGATCAACAAGTCACGACGGCAAGGCCAACCACTGGCTATGGCATGACCGAAACCTGTGGCGTCATTACCTCTATCGGTTACGACCACTTTGTTGATAAACCAGAAAGCTGCGGACCACCGCTGCCCTGCTTTGAGGCCAAAATCGTTAACCCGGACAGCGGTGAGCAAATGCCCGAGGGGGAGCCAGGCGAACTCTGGGTTCGTGGTGCCCAGGTCATCCGTGGTTATTTGAATCGCCCCGACGCGACGGCGGAAACCATTATCGATGGCTGGCTGCGGACCGGAGATATGGCCAGGCAGGATGAGGATGGTTTCGTCTATATCGTCGACCGCATCAAGGACATGGTGTTGCGCGGCGGGGAAAACATCTACTGCGCCGAAGTAGAGAGTGCGATATTCAAGCACCCTGCAGTTGCTGAATGCACGGTTTTCGGCGTCGTCGATGATCGCCTTGGTGAAGAAGTGGGGGCTGCCGTTGTCCTAGTTGAAGGCGCAGGGCAAGATGCTAAGGCCCTTCGCGAGCACTGCGCCTCGCTTATCGCCAAGTTCAAAATTCCTCGCTATATCTGGTTTATGGATGAGGCGCTGCCCCGCAATGCTTCGGGCAAGTTCCTAAAACGAGAGCTCCGCGACAGCCTCAGCGTGGACAGCAGTCACTAGACAAAGGGAGGGTTAGGCGTCGTCGGAGAACGTGTTCGCGTAAGCATCGCGAAGCAGATTTTTCTGGACCTTACCCATGGCGTTCCGCGGCAGCTCTGACAGATTGAAGACTGCCTTGGGCTGTTTAAAGCGGGCAAGCGTATCCGCGAGCGCTCGGTCCACCTGCTCCAGGGTGACCTCCTGCTCGTGGGGCACTACCACCGCCACCACGGCCTCACCAAAATCTGGATGAGCCACCCCAATAACCGCCGCCTCGCTCACCTCAGGCATTTTATCAAGCGCCACCTCCACTTCCTTGGGATAGACGTTAAAGCCCCCGGAGATCACCAAATCTTTGGCTCTCCCAACAATGGAGACCCGCCCCCCTTCATCCACCCGCCCTAAATCGCCGGTGATAAAGAACCCATCTTCACGAATCTCCTGTCGCGTTTTCTCCGGCATCCGCCAGTAGCCGCTAAAGACACTGGGGCCTCGCACTTCAATGGTGCCAATCTCACCCACCGGCACCGCCTCACCGGCATCATTTGCGATACGCAGTTCAAGGCCGGGTAAGGCAAAACCCACGGTCCCGGGCTGCCGATCACCCTCCAAGGGATTCGTCGTATTGATGATAGTCTCGCTCATGCCGTAGCGCTCTAAAATTCGATGGCCGGTTGCCGCCTCCCAGGCCAGAAAGGTCTGCTCCGTCAGTGGCGCGGACCCGCAGATAAATAGGCGAATCTGCTGCACCCGTTGTGCATCCAGGTCTGACAGTGCCAGCAATCTCGTATAAAAGGTGGGCACCCCCATCATGACCGTGGCCTTGGGGAGCCATTGCAGTACCTCAGCCGCATCAAAACGCGGCAGGAAGACCATGGGTGTCCCCATCAACAGCGCACAGTGGCTGGCGATGAAGAGGCCATGGACGTGAAAAATCGGCAGCGCATGCAGCAGGACATCGTCTTCCCGCCAGCCCCAGGCGCTACACAGCGCCTCGGCATTCGCCGCGAGATTCCCGTGAGAAAGCATCGCCCCCTTTGAACGACCCGTCGTCCCGGAGGTGTACAAAATAGCGGCCAATTGTTCTGAATCCAAAACTTCGGTGGGCGGCGGCCCGGTCTCAACGGAGGAAAAGAGCGTCGTAGAAATCAGGGGACAGCCGTGGCTGCGAGACCTCAGCTGCGCTGAGGGAACGTCTGTCCTGGCATGGGCGCCCACATACAGCGCCGGTTGCGAGTCCTCTATGAAGTATTCGAGCTCTTTCTCCGTATAAGCCGTGTTGAGCGGCACATAAACCAACCCGACCTTTAGCGCAGCGAGGTAGAGCGCCAGATTTTCCGGCGACTTTTCTACTTGAACCAGTACTCGCTGGCCCCTTTGGAGCCCCATATCGAGCAACTTAAGCGCAATGTCGTCAATGACTGACAGGAGGTCGGCATAGTCCCAGGTCTCATCCCCAGGCAGCAGCAACGCCGACCCCTGGGCGTTGTCCCTAAATTTCTGCTCTAGCTGCTGATAAAAATTCATAGCGTCCCCCTCGCGCAGAATGAATCACCTGATCAGAGAGTACTGTGCCGTCCCCAGGCAGCAACATTTTACGTCGCTTCTATCTCAAGAATAGAGCGCTTTTGGTTTGCAACATCTAAAGACATCTGTTAACTTTTGGTTCTCTCTAGTAAAGCCCTGCCGGGCACCTTGTAAAAAGGTAAGGGGGAAGGTCGATAGTACGGGAAGTGGAGAGCCCTGCTATAAAAACGATCTAGGACACCGAGCAGCTCTGCTGCCGACAGGTCAGATGAGGGGAGAGCATCTTCTGTCATTCCCAACAGAACAATAATAATGGGAACTTCAGCCGCCTTTAGGGGCGGCTTTTTCGTTGTCACTGGGGGTGAGCCTAGCAGCAACCCCCTATTCGTCGTACCCTGCCCTTTTTTTGAGCACAGGCCGTGACCCAAGACAGTCCGTTTCTAGTCCCAAAGTTGGGCAACATCGCACCAACCTCCATGAACCTCCCGGGCAGTAAGTCCATTGCCCTGCGTCAACTCGCTCTAGCGGCGCTGGCACCAGGCACCAGCTCCGTCATCGGCGTTCCGGCCTGTGACGATACCGAGGCCATGATCGATTGCCTTAGGGCACTGGGCGCCGATTTGCGAGAGGACGAAAAAGGCATCCATATCAGCGGACCCATTAATCTAGGATCTGAGACCATCCGTCTCAATGCACGCATGAGCGGCGCGTCCACAAGGCTATTGATCGGCATCGCCGCCTTGCGGAAAGGCGTTACCCTAATTGACGGACACCCCTCTCTCCGCGCCCGCACCAACCAGCCTTTATTCGACGTGCTAAGGCGCCACGGCTGCCAGATCAGCAGTCCCAACGAGGGGCTGCCCGCGGAAATACGCGGCGGACTGCACGGGACAGAGGTCATTCAAATCGATGGCTCCCTTTCCAGCCAATATATCAGTGCGCTGCTGATCATCGCCCCGTTGCTGGGCGCCGCCCAGAAGCAGCCGGTTCAGGTCCAGATTCTCGGGGACCTCGTCTCTCGTCCCTATATCGACATCACCCTCAACGAAATGGCAAAGCGAGGGATTACGGGACGTTGGCTGACGAATCAAAGGCTAGAGGTCGCCCCGGGCACCTATCAAGGCGGCAGCTTTGAGGTTGAGGGCGATGCCACCGCCGCCACCTACTTCGCCGGACTGGCCTTGCTGCACGGGGCAGAAATCGAACTCAAAAACCTTGGTCATGACAGCCGGCAAGGGGACTATGCTTTTTTCGAGGTGATGGAAAGCTTTGGCGCTCAGGTACAGCGCGGCAGCAGCACGACCATAGCAGGACCCAAGGCGCTTAAGCCGGTATCGGAGATTGATATGGTGACCATGCCTGATGCTGCCCTGACGCTCATCACGCTGTCCCCGCTGCTTGATCAACCCCCAAGGATTACTGGCCTCCAGTCTCTCCACCACAAGGAATGCGATCGCTTAAACTGCCCCGCCCGGGAATTCGAGTTCATGGGCATTAATCGAGACCTCTCCTCAGATAGCATTCAAACGAAACCCACGCCACCAGAGACCATCAAAACGCATACCCTTAACACTTATCACGACCACCGTATGGCCATGGCCTTTTCGTTGATCGGAAGCGTCACCGGCAATTTAAGCGTGGATGACCCGAGGGTGGTCGATAAAACCTATCCCGGATATTGGGCCGACTATATTGCCCTAGAGACAGGGGTACAGTAATTGAAATTCTGTTAATCTAAAGTTGATGATGTTCGGCGATCGTTCACGCTGAATCCGGATAGGCGTCTGTCATAGCGCGATAGGTCTATCTGCTGCGAGTAAAAGAAAAAATTCAGTATTTTCGGATCAGAGGCACTGTACGCGGCTGCAACAGTCTGATCAGGGGGCAAAAGGATGAGCAACGGAGATATCTTCGATCACGAAACAAAGGTTTTGGAGGCTGCAAAGTCCCTATCTGAAGCCGGGAGCGCTAATGGCGACGACCATGCCGCCTTGGTAGGCGAGTACCAAAAATTACTTCGAACCACCCGCCGGGTGATCAAGCTAAGCGATAAAAGCGAACAACGTCTCACCGAGCTCTCCAAGGAAGCCCAAGAAACCAACAGTCAGCTGGAAAATCTTTCCAACCAGCTTTCTAAATACCTCTCTCCACAAATTTACCAGTCTATCTTCAGCGGCAACAAAGCCGTCGCCCGAACTAGCTCCCGCAAAAAACTCACGGTGTTTTTTGCTGACCTTTGCGGCTTTACCAGCATCGCCGAAAATCTTGAATCTGAAGATGTGACGGATATGCTAAATCTCTACCTAGAGACGATGACGCAGATAGCGCTGAGATACGGTGCGACCATCGACAAGTATATTGGCGATGCAATCATGTTGTTCTTTGGGGATCCTGAGTCCGAGGGCGTCAAGGAGGATGCCCTGGCCTGTGTCCGGATGGCCATGGAGATGCAGGAAACCTTAGCCGGCCTTCAGAATAACTGGCACCAGTATGGATTGCAGGACCCGCCGCAGATGCGTATCGGCATTGCCACGGGCTTTTGCACAGTTGGTAACTTCGGCAGCGAGGCCAGACTCGAATACACCGCAGTTGGCACTGGCGTAAACCTTGCCTCTCGCCTCGAAACGGCTGCTGACAATGGCGAAATCCTGATGTCTTTCGACACCTATTCCCTGATCTCTGATCAGATTCCATGTCGGGAACTGGATACGGTAAACGCAAAGGGTATCGGTCCCGTTCGCACCTTCTCTCCAATCAGAAACCTCGAGGAAGCCCCCACCCTGCTGCAGTTGTCCGTGGGTAATGCCTCTATGAAGACAGACTTGATGACGCTGGACGAAGAGGAGCTGAAGGCTTTCGAACACTCCCTAGAGCGCGCTATTGAGCATGTCAGAGCGCACCAAAGTGACGCCGCACGTCAGGAGTCCCTGCTTTAAGCCACTGAGCCCGCCACAGTGCCTGGTTAAGAAACGTAGCCCCGGTAGACGAAGACCGGGCCCTCCTCCGTATCCGTCACCTCAAACTCGAAGCGCTGCACGCGACGAGCCATCTCGATAAAGCCTAACCCTGCGCCCTTTGATCCTTCGGGGGGGCCGCTTCTCAGACGCTCTTTGTACATTTTTCGCAGTTCGCCCGCATCCTTCATGCTGAGTTCGAGCAGCGTATTCTCCAGGGCAGTTCGCTTATTCGAATCAATGGCGTTGACCGCTTCGATCAAAAAGCCTTCTTCATCCGTCTGACTGATTGCAATCGTACCAACGCCGTCCCCGGTCTCTGGGGAGCGCAGCGTTGCATAACGAATAATGTTCTGAGCCTGCTCAACGAATACACCAAACACCCTTTTCGCGACTACGTCCGTTGAATCAACGTCGGAGAGCTGCTGACGTACTGGGTTGGATATTGAAGTCAGCAGGTCCTCGGAAAGAGGGCCTGAGTAGCAAAAGAGCGTACGACGAGTCTGC
>MDTB01103977.1_pt1 | contig 29956 bp, 23 predicted proteins | sample 811161 | NCBI WGS metagenome assembly MDTB01 (sample SAMN05326650, study PRJNA326480) | marine metagenome | isolation source: seawater | place: Mediterranean Sea | collected 2009 | reverse complement strand
TTCTTTGGTCAGAGCCTCAAATCTTGTTGACTGTTCGGGAGAGCCAGTATCTGAGTGGTGGCAATTAAGGGAGAGCCTCTTAGGGACCTGCTCTGGTAGTTCGTCCATATCCACAAATTATTTCAGGATGAATAAAATAAATGATAATGACAGACTCTATGCTTTGGTAATCAATGACTACGATTTGGACTATGAGAATGTTGACAGTAGTAATGATTTAATTTCACTCAACGGCGAGTGGACGGATACATTCAGTAGGATTGCAGGAGACCAATATCATCTACCAAATATTTTCCTCGGAGAATACGTATATGGTTGGTGGATACTCGATATTGACGGCGATCAGATTGCAGACGGTACAGACCCAACCAATTGGGACACAGATGGAGATTGGTTAAACGATCATTTTGAGATCGAGGACGACTTACTAGATGGGATAAGGGGAAATAGTGGTTCTCCGATAAGATACGATGATAGGTCAACCTAGTACTCTCAAAAAATAATCCTGGGAATAGTTATGGACGAACAAGACGGAAAAATACCAAGCATATCCTCGCCTACAGAGGAAAAGCTTCTTTTCCTTCAAGAAAACATGGTCAACTTCATCAATCAATACGGTCAACCTGTGATAGAAGTATCATTGGTAATTTCAAAATACATTCGTATTATAGTCAAAAAACTTGAAGAAAAGGCATTGAGCAGTGATGAGGAGCTTCCCGAAGACTTACTCTCTCCTCGACCAGTAGAATCCTCCGATGAAGATCCGGTCATGGACTCATTCCCCTTGGAGAGGATTCTGGAATCCGTGGATCAGGATAGAATGGATATTCTCGACACAATTATCCGAACCATACTGAATGAGACTGAATTGCCATTTATACCAGCACTAGCTGTCCTCAGAGATTGGGAGCATATTATCAGGACACAACTGGCCAAATCAACTAGCCCAGGACACCTTTTCAGTCCACTACAATTGCCTGACAATTTCTGACTATCTGGTTCCGGCGACAATACCACTAGATACCCACCATGCGTCAAACACGGACCAAACGAATAGAACTGGCCAGAGGAAAATAGACAAAATTAGTGGAAATTGTATTACGAACCAACCAACTGATTTTGTATGCTGACGATTGAAATGCTGTCCAAGGAATAGAAAAGGAACGAGAGATAGCAAAACCGCCACTAATGGCCTCAATGCGCCCCAGGGGCCAACTCCCCCACTCAACTCCTTCCAGATGACGCCAATTACGCCAATTGCAGTAACCTCATCCTCCTCCTCTTCAGCAGGTAGAATGACTACGTATTCGTGTTCCATCATACAATGGAAGGCGTCGCTATGAATGAATGTGACTGCCAATAGACCCAAAAAGACAACCGTTGAGTCCCGTCCGCTTACTCCATGGGGGCAAAGAGGATTCTACTCACGGGCTTCGAACCATTCGCAGGTCTAGATATCAATGAGTCCTCAGAGGTCGTAAAAATAATTTCAAATATGCGACTACAAGATATTGAAATTATCCCTAATATTCTATCTGTGGATGAAGCAGGAACCGAATGTTCACTGGGTATTCTCAAGGCCAGTGAATTCGATGCAGTAATCCATTTGGGACTATCCAGAAAGTCTGAGAAGATACTGCTTGAGAGATTCGCAACTAATATGATTTCAATGTCACTCCCTGATAATTCTGGCAGAATGGTGAAGAAGTCCAAGATTCTCGAAAACGCACCCGAAAGAATTGAGACTACGGTGAGCATACGTAATTTCAATGAGGAATTTGAACACGACAAGGATGTTGTGTGGAGTCACAGTGCTGGAAGCTACGTGTGTAATGAGACATATTTCAAGACCTTATCTGGCGTCTCACATTCTACTATTCCTATACTCTTCATCCACCTGCCAAAGATTTCAGAGATTTCCCTCAACAGGCAGGCAGAGGTTGTCTCAAGGGCAATTAGACTAATTGTTATGAGACCGAAATTGACGGTAGTAGGCGCCATGATCAGAGATCTGAATGGAAGTATATTGGCATGCATGAGGCCAGAAGGTGATGCATGGTCAGGTTGGTGGGAGTTTCCAGGAGGAAAGGTGGAAGCGGATGAGTCGCTCAAAGGTGCATTATCTAGGGAAATAAAGGAAGAGCTTAGTGTTTCAGTCTATCCCAGATCGAAGGTTTGCGAAATCAATCACAGATACCAAGATATGGATGTCAATCTTCATATTTTTGATTGTGGCATTGTCGATAAGCAAGACATAGTCCTCCTCGAGCACGATGAATCACGATGGTTGTCACAAGAAGAGCTCTTGGATGTAAAATGGCTTCCTGCCGATCTCCCGACTATTGAGGCATGGTACAGGGAAGGAATTCCCAATCAGGTGCCCACTTAGTCAAACCACTCTCTTGGACTTCCATCTTTGTACATTGATAATTCATCCCCTACGCCACGTGGAATCTCTCTTCTTCCATCATGCCAAGTGGCCGACTCCAACCATTCAATTAGGCCGACTCCAGTGATGGAGATGTCAATACTCCCTCCAATTACTCGTTCCCCAAGAGTGAACGATACCTTGCCGGACAATGAAGCCAACCTAGAGATAGTGAAATCGCAATTTTGATCATCTTCCTCCATGGTCATTGCATCCAACGCGGTGTCTAGGATAGATTGCTTCCTAATGGCCACAAGAAAATAATCCATTGAAGATGAAGTACCATAAATTATCTCTGGTTTCCTTTTCGAGGGAAAACCACTTTCTCTGTTAATAATTTCAGGCGACCAGTCGGGGAACAATGTTTTTACAGATTCAATAACCTTGTCTATATTCTCATACGGTTGCAGGGTAGTTGAAATCTGAATCTCCCTGATCACGGCCCTCCGAGTAGAACGAGGCTGAAAGTTTTGTTCATCCTCGCTCATATACGCGAATGATTCAAATGAGAATTTTCAAGGGGCGATATATGTCGGAACGTTCCCCTGCCATCTCACTGGCTTTGTTATTCACGCCTACATTATGCGTGGTAGCGATTAGATTCGGATTACCAGCTCTTGAGGAGGTAATCTCTCAGGATTACTTATTGGAGATTTCCATTCACGCACTCGCTCTTTCGTTGGGCACACTGATGCTTTACAGGTATCTCAGGGTCGAAGACCATGAGTTTCATAGATCACAGGCAATTAGAAGATTGTCAAAGACTTACAAAAGTGAGGATCGAGGCCTTTGGGAGGAGAAATCAGACCGAGCGTTGCAGAAGCTTGAGGCCAAGGCAAACTCTTCAAACAGGAGAATCAGTACGAAGGTTACCAAGAGAATGAGAGGGAAGGTTGGAAGCCTAAATACCGAGATGGATGAATCCGAGGTGGATGATGATTATGAGGCGGAGGTACGTGTTTCTGGCCTTCAAACAATCATTGATGAGGAAAATATAGTTGAAAATAAAGGACAAAAAAATCGATTTTCAATATCCAAAATAATCAACTCATCTCTGGACAGGTCTGCCAAGAGAAGACTTCTGAAACTAAAAGTGAAGGAAGAGAAGAAGAGAATAAAAGATATTCAAAAAACTAAGAAGAAAGCGTCCAAAAACAAACTTTCAGGTAGTCCGTGGGACGATAACTTGTCCCCATCAAACATTAGAAAAGTCAACAAGTGCAATCATTGCGGGGCGATGAATGACAGTGACTCTCAGTATTGTATCTCATGTGGGAATTACTTGTTATCATAGGGAACGATTCAAATCACCCCCACTTTAGCCTTTGACATCATGACGGAGAAGAGGGACTACTACGACGTCCTTGGGATAAGCAGAAATGCTTCCGAAGATGAAATCACAAAGGCGTTCAGATCACTCGCGAGGAAGTATCATCCAGACAAGAATCCAGATGACTCGGAAGCAGAAAAAAAATTCAAGGAAGTCCAGGAGGCATATGCAATACTTTCTAACAAAGAGGAGAGAAGGAAGTACGACACCTTTGGCCACAGCGGACCAGGTTCATCCCCTTTCGGGCCAGGCGGTTTCCAAGGTGTCAACATTAGCCTCGATGATTTATTTGGTGGTGGATTTGATGGTATTTTCAACCAGTTCTTTGGCTCTTCTAGAGGACGAAGGAGGGCCAAGGGAGACGATCTCATGTACCGTCACTCAGTGCCATTCCAAGTCGCAATGGATGGCTCGGAGGATGAAATAGAAATTGAAGTTCTGAGAAAATGCATCGATTGCAAGGGAATAGGTTCAATTGATCCATCCGGAGTAAGGGTATGTCCTAATTGCGAAGGCAGAGGGAGGATAGAGAGGTTAGAAAGACTCGGCCCCTTCACGCAAAGATCAGTTTCAGACTGCCCTTCTTGCAATGGTAATGGAAAACTTATTTCAGATCCTTGTAAGTCCTGCAATGGACATGGTCGTTCCAATCAAATCAAGAGGGTTAAGTTCACAATTCCACCAGGAGTTTCCTCAGGCGTCAGACTCAGAATGAGGGAGTATGGAGGGGCTCCCGTGAGCGATGACGGAATCCCAGGGGATCTCTACATCGAGATAGAAATTCAACGTCACCCATGGTTCGAGAGAGACTCTGCGGATCTGTTGATGGGACTTCCAGTCGGATTTTCAGATCTAACCTTGGGAACTAAAATAGAAATTCCCCATATCGATGGAGATAATCTCGTGGTAAAGATAGATCCAGGGTCTCAACCAGGGGATACAATTGAAATTAGAGGTAGGGGATTACCTATGCAAGGGAGCAAAAGGAGAGGTTCAGTAATGATTGTTCTGAAACTAGATATGCCAAGAAAACTCTCCAGAAATGATAAAAAAAGAATTTCCTCTTTGTCAGATATTCTTGGTTCAGACCATGATGGCATGGAAGAAAGAATCAGGGAAGAAGCAACAAAGAGAAGAAATTGACCTAATCCCCATTAAAAGAAATAGCTTCTCTAGGAACAGCGGCTAAAGGCTCCCCGTCAACCAGGCCTGAAACTTCTAACTCTATCAAAGACGGATTTCCACTAATTTCCAAACTTAGAAATCTCTTGGTCCCCGGATTCAATGTGTCCAGGAAAATCTCGTTATCTTCAAACATATGCTCCGGACTAACTTTTGTAATAGAGGCAGTTGAGCCCTCTGGAGAGCTGACGCTTAGAGCTGTTAATTCCCACTTATCTTGGAAGGTTCTGATTCCCAGAATCATAAAGCTACTCTCCGGAATAACCCAGCTACAGATCTCAATTTGTCCAGTCATGTGTCTCATTGACGGTTTTCCCAAGTCAAACAGAGCCTCATCCCAAGAACTGTCTCCCATAATACTCAGTGCCGCCACAATATCTTCAATATCCCCTTCCAAATTTTCACCCTCTAGGGACAGCCTCTCTCTGAGTAGCTCGAGCTTCTTAACTCCATGAATCTCAAAACCAGTCATAGTAATTTTTTTCTCCAAAAGCATGGATCTATTCCACCACAAGACTACTGCTAGAGGAAGTAACATCAGGCCACCTATCAGTACATAGAAATTAGTGAATAGGTGAGACAGGTCACGATATTCTCCCTCATCTGGAATGTCCTCGCCCAGGTAGACCATGTAGAATTCATATTGCACATCTCCAACTATGGGAGATAGGCCCTCCACTCTAATGGCGTGAATTCCCGACGGGACACTGATTACCGTGCCATTAGTGTAATTCAGAATTTGCCAGCTGTCCTGACTTAAGGTTTGAATCTGGTATGTAACTGGAGACTCGATATCGGACCTAATCATCACCATAGAGCCATTGGTATCAGTTATCTCGAAAGGATGAATGTCTATATTATCCCCAATCCCTAATTTACCTGAGTAAGGAGTGGTACTGGGTGAAAGAAAGCTCCAGAACTCCGAAGGGCCCGCCTCAAGCCATAACAAATCAGGAGCATCTCCAAGAAGGACTCCATCTCCAGATGCAGGGAAGCTCACTTCAATCTCCCATTCTATTACTTGTCCAGACTTTACCCTGAACTCTATGCCGGTGCTGGAAGGGCCAGTCTCGATATTCTGGGGGCATTGATTTACACCCTCCACAATCTTCTCCTTCTCGCCGTCTAGCTCATGTAGAAGTATTTCCAAGGCTACCGCCCCAGTGAAATGACATGTTATTGGGAGGCTAATTTTTGCTCCTGTAGAAATAAGGAGTGAATCTCCAAGCTGGTCATTAGAAGATATATGTCCCCTGTAAGAATTATAGCTGTTTGAATTACTACTCAATTGATAATCATATATCCATGGATTACCAAGCTCTTCGCCTGCAGGACCTTCAGTTTCATCATCAAACCTAACCAAGTCGAATCTGTAGGGGGTAAAATCACTCTCGTCCGAATGTACAATACGGACCCAAAGTTCTGCATCGTCTGGGTAATCTAGAAACACTGAACTTGATTCACTCGATGAAATTGAGCCTATCAGGGTCTTAGAATCAGATCTACTCCAATATTCAATACTGATACTATCAGGACTTTGTATGTTGGATATCTTAACAACATCCCCATTATTTCCTTCTACTAATATCGCATCGTCATCGGCAGAAGAATCAAGAATTCCGACGTAAGAAGCACCTTCTAATAGAATCTCACTTCTACTGCACCTGTTTAGTTGGCAATTAGATGAAGCGGATATGGACGCCCATTCGCCTTGCTGTCCCGGTGGTGGGACCAAATCAGGGAGATCCGAATTCTCAATGATATCTGTTTGTTTGCCAATGATTGACCTCATAGCAAAGTTCTCCCTGACCAGAGAGGGGCTTGCAAGAAGCTCCCAAGATACTGAACCGTTGACTAAACCACTCCATTCTACAAGATGAGTATCCACGATTTGAAATTGAGAGTCATCGGTCCAAACAACTAATTCCATATCCTGACATGTATCTAAATCACATGAAAATTCTATCCAGAAAGGGCCATTAATATCAGAATTACCATGGAAAAATACCTCTAACTCGCCATCATCATTTGCTCCTACTAGGGCCGTAAATGTCAGCATGAGTACAGCTACAATCGAACCCAGCCTCGTCGCACCCATGACTGCCGGAAACAGTCATGCCTTAGAATCCTTCAAGCGAAATGTTCCACTCGCAGGAGCATGAGTGACAGGCCATTGTCTAGGGAAGTAACCTCAAGGAACCGCTTCTCTAGACTTTTTTCACTAGGGGATAGGAAAAGTCCTGTCTCTTGGGCGCCCGGTTTGGTTCTATCTGAATTGGATCCAGAGATTAATCTGGAAACAGCCCCATTCATTTTCCGCAGAGATTCAACTAAACTCCCTGCAAGGCTCAAATTAACCACACGTGGTGATTTATGTTTCCCTTTCGATGGAGAAGACGATTGGGACGCATCTGAGGGCCTAGTTCTGCCTTCAAGCCTCACGGCATCCAATTCCGGAGAATTCGGTTCTGGAAATCAATTTTTACCACTATCGTGGCAGTCTCTTCATCATGATATTTCCCTGCTAGGGGCAGAACTCCAGCCTTCTGTTATAGCGATAACAGATGCTCCTCAGCTGTCTAACTCAGGTGGGAAATTAGTAGAGGCCTTGAATGTAGTGAGGAGGAGATTCCCCTCCTCGCTGATTTGGACTCCTGGAATCTCAGGACCAGATAATAGCGCCCTTTTATCTTGGTTAGGAGTAGATCTATTCGATCTCTCGAGATCAAGAATTGCTAACGCGAATGGACTCCTACTAACCTCTGATGGGCCACGATATGCAGAAACCTCTCTTGGAGAGCAGGTTAATATGAGTGCCCAGATAGATCATTGGAGGTATTCAATTGCATCACTTAGATCAGCAATTAGGTCAGGAACTGTCAGGGAGTTGGCTGAGAAGGCTAGTCTTTCAAGTCCAAGATCTGTTGAAAGACTGAGAAGACACGATAGCTTAACCAGGGCCGACAGTGGAAGGTCTATTCTGACTGCAGTGGACAACAGTGGAAGAAAACTGAGGTACAACTCCCCAGTTAGCAGACAAGATCCTTTGGTTAATGATTGGAGAAAGAGAGTCTCAATCCTACATTCTCCTCCTAGTCACCAAGAACAGTTACTTATTTTACTTCCATGTTCAGCAACCAAGCCATATAGGCTTTCTCAAAGCCACCATCGCTTCCTTAGAAATATCCCCAGCAATAGGGCGCATCAAATCATGATTACTTCCCCTCTTGGGCTGGTCCCAAGAGAATTAGAGGATTTGTGGCCCGCAGCACACTACGACATACCAGTTACTGGTGACTGGGATGCTGACGAACTACAGATGGTAAACTCAATGATCTCGAAAGTTTGCGAGAGAGTAGGTTACAGCGAGATAATCAATCATTCTGGAATGGATATCTCCATCGAGGGAATCGTGTGCCATAATACTAGGAGAGGAACAGCGGGATCTAAGGAATCACTTAACGAACTAAAGAAATCCGTATTGAATTCCATTGAGGGAATGAACCTTGTCGATAAATCAGAGAAGCAACATAGGATTGAATTAATGAGATCAAGGTCCAGATTTATACATGGAACCGACTCATGGCTAGAGGGAAGTACAGTTTCTGGAAGATTACCAATACTGAGTATTTCTAGAGAGGGGGAGCAATTAGCGAAGTGGAACCCACGGGATGGGAGATTCGCTTTCTCGAAGAAGGCACTTCCGCTCCTCTATGATAGTGGATGCTTCCCATCTGTATCTATCTCGAAAAACCACGATTGGAAGGGAGATATTTTTCCAACAAATCTGGAATCAGTATCAGGTGAAATTAGATCGGGGGAAGAAATTATGGTTACCCAAGACGGGGTACTGATAGGAAGTGCTAGAGCCGTAGCGCCTGGCTGGGAATGGCCATCTGGGCCAGGAAGGCTCGCAAAGGCACGCCATAGATTGTGAAAAATAAGCTACCGTATTTACGCAGTGGTTAAAGAGGAAGAGCAGGTCGCCGCCATCGGAGATTCTGTTATGTCACGCATGCACTCTGGTGGAAAAGGCTCCAGCGGGTCATCAAAGCCCTTCACTACTGAGGTACCAAGTTGGTCGGAATCGGATAAGAAAGCGATTGAGTCCCGAATATTGGATCTTAACAAGGAAGGCTTCTCAAATGCTATGATAGGTACAATACTGAGAGATAGTTTTGCAGTTCCCGATGTTCGTTTAGCAACTGGCGAGAGAATTTCTCAAATTCTGCTAAGAAATGGCATCTCTCCTAATTATCCAGAAGACATGATGAATCTTATGAGAAGGGCCCAGGGACTGATTGATCATCTAGGCAGTAATCCCAAGGATAAGCATAACCGGAGGCAATTGGAGCTATGCGAATCTAAGATAAGGCGTCTAGCCAGCTACTACAAGGGCGTAAACAAGATAGATGCAGATTGGCAGTACAAGAGGGATCAGTTGAGATTGATTGTAGAATAATCCTCACGGTACAAATCTCAAATACTCGTTACGATAGTTATGAGGGACCTCATTTCCACTGATATATTCAGCGGTGTCGAAAAAACCATCAGAACAGGTATATCTCAACTTATCGAACAAGGTCAAAGAATATCCATAATTTCAGATGCTAATCTTCTAGGGGCACTATCAATAGCGCCCCTCGAGGCTTCATTAATTGACTCTAATATACCATACAGGAGAAGAATCGGTAATATCGATTATACCATTCCCAGAAATTCAATTATCATCCATAATAATGGTGACGCAAAGGGGGTTTCATGGGACAACGAAAAAAAGGTATTATCGATATGTGAAACTTTTTCGCCCGCATTATCAGGACATCTGGGTGATGATAAGATAGGGCCACTTACTACAGTTGCCATGTGTCACTCTATCGCCCAACTGATATCTCCGTCAGGAGTATTAGTCAGGAAAATTAGGCCATGGTTGATATCTGGTAATTGGATCCATGCTTGCATGGATATGACATATGATCCGGTCTATGTTTCTCTGAGGGAATTACTGACTTTAGAGGGCTCAATAAGAGTAATCCCAATACCGGAGGTTCCCAGTCCAAATGTGGATAGTTTGGATTTCATAGACGAAAACTCGCTGATTGATATTTCAGGCAGATGGGTTTCCATGGGCGAGGAGGGTAGAGCAAGATCGCTATCGCACCTCTGTAGAGGAGCCCTCGATTCCGTCTCTCCCTCCACGTCGAGACTCGAGGAGATAGTGTGGAACTGTATCCTAGCTTCTGGTTGGGAAGTAGATTTAGCTAGCCAAATAAGGGTCTCTTCAATCATCTGGAAGGATAAGAATCCCAAGATAGCCGCATCTGAAGCCATAGATATGCTTCTCAGAACGGGCAGACTGTAGTCAATCTTCTATTCTAATGACACTGTCACAACCATTACAGCTAATTCTCAGAGGGCGAACGTCTGACTCAACAGCAACGCTCATTCCACAAGAGGGACAGCTGATTCGGGGATAGTTGGAGCCCCTGCTCTCATTGCTCCTCAGTTTGGGAGAGAGCAGAGAGATTGGCAGTACAAGTAGAAGGCTACATGCCACTACTCCAAGGACCATCTGCATCGGAAGCCCGAGAAAATAAATTCCAAAAGAAAGTGCGCCAAGAGCTGTTACGGTAATCATAGTTGGGAATCTTGATCTATTCCTGGTCATAGTCATCCCCATGCCTATGGACAAGCTCAGTACCAATACCATCATTCCGGATCCCAACAAAACACTGAATAGTCCATTTCCTGTAGGTACGAATTCCACTCTAAATGACTCCTCGTTGTCTAAATCTGTACTCTCCACAGATAGGGTTTCAGATACGATCCACCTCCTGTGAGAGTAGTCGACCCCACTCGCTGTAACAATTCCTATGTCGGTTAGCATAGATCCCTGTAGAGTGGCATCAACCGAGATTTCTGTCCAGTATTCTTCGGCAGTAGACTTGGCGAAGGTTTCAATCAGTAGTTGCCTTTCTCCCTCCATAACCGAGTAAGAAGTAGAGATTTCTATAATTATGGTTTCGGAACTGAAGCCACTCGTCCCCCCAAGATCGATAGATATCTCAGTAGGCCCTAATTCAATTGGGTCAACGCCAATTACCGACTCAGATTCTATGAATAGTCCATTTGAAAGGAACGATCTCAAATCAGCGTTAGATCCTCTCAAATATCCTGTCAGCGCCATTAACTCGGAACTATCTACCATTTTGTTGTTGAAATCTGAGTTGGGTACAGAATCCGAGTACGAGTTTAGATTTCTCCACCAACTACTGGAGCTAAGACTGGAGTTGCCAATATTGTCTAGGCCCCACCTCATCCATTGTGACATAGATCCATCAAACTCTAGTGATACCTTCTTTCTAACTTCGCTTCCATCCCAATCCGCGTCTATTGAAACCAATATCGCAGAGCCACCCGTTCTAAGGGGTTCACTCGCAGGGTACCAGGATCCTCCTCCTCCATCGTCATCTCCGGCCTCTATGAAATGAGACATGTTGGCACCAACCTGTAGTCCATTCTGAGGCTCCAAGATGAATTCAGCCAAGAAAGACCCACTATCTACTCCTGCAGGCAAACTCCATACGAACGTTACTTCGACGCCCCCTTCTACTAGTGTGGCCACAGGCTTATCAGTCACGGCAACATTCTGAACCTCAAAAATACCTGAAGAAGATGACCACATCCTGTCGTCAAATCCAGAAGACAGAAGAATTGGAAAATAAACAAGGTTTCCACTTACGCTAGCCTCCTTCATTTCAATCTCCACTAGCGGGAGCCTAACCGATATACTGGACGCTTTATCATCACTACCCCAATGAAAAATTATGCCGGAGTCATCCCCTGGTTGATTGAAGCCCAATAACTGAACGATAAGACTCACCTCTACCTCGTCATCCTCTCGAATATCACCTGAACCCACACTGATAACGGATTGAACGTCTCCTTCGCCGGTAAGATAAGGCTCGATTCCGGAAGTACCTCCTTCATAGAAAGACCCACCAATCCTGACTTCAACTGTTATGTTGATATTTACGCCGACCGCACCTTGGACCTCATAATGGATATTGAACTCCCAGTCTCCAGCGGGATATTCCCCATCAATTCCCCAATCAACTCCCCATGTTCCGACTTCAACAGGTTGCAGAACTTGATTCACTAACTTGGAATCTCCTTCATCTGTTTCCGATTCAAATGGTGTAAGTGTGCCAGAATCAGGGTCTCCCTTTAGAAACAACTCAAAATTTTCTCCTGAGCAACAGCTCCCCTCTTGGGCTGAGACTGTGATAACCGGCCCCAAAATGGTCAACAAAAAAACCAATACAATAGATGCGGAGACAACCCTATTGCGTACACCCATGATGCCGACATCACGTTGAACATCTTGAACTCAACCCTTCCGAGAGCGAAACACAGTCAATTTGGCCTGAACCCTGGACTACCCGTGTAGCCATATCAATGAGACCATATTAGTCTCTGAAATTTCCTCGACCATAGCGAAACCCATCCTCTCAAGTTGAAAGCACTGGCCAGTGGAAATTTCAATATCCTCGATTACTCCCTCGGCATAATCAATTTCACTATCGCGGGGTACTATCATTCTGGCTTTCGTAGAGTTCCTTGAAGAAACCCAATGAATAATAGGTAAGTTGCTAGTTTTTTCCTTGGACAGAATCAGTGCATTATCTCCTTTTATGTTAACGTCTGCAAAGTCTTTCAGTCTAACCAATCCTTCTTGGTAGTCATTTTCGGAAATAAATATTGATCCAGATCCCAAGTCCCATTCTCTAATTCCCATATCGGGAAAATCCGGATGCCTTCTGATAGAAATTAGCCCCATAGAATCTGTATCTGCGGCTCCTACCAATTGTAACTCTCTCGGGCTATCGATAAATGACCTCCTTTCTGAGTATCTATCTATGATCTTCGAATTCTTAGACTCGATACTTTCCATTGGTATTGAGATATCTTTCTGCGTCAAACCCAACTCTATCCAGAACTCTCTCAGTGCCTGAGGGGAGAATCCCCTTCTCCTCAGTGCGGATACAGTAGGTAATCGAGGATCATCCCATCCAGAGAAATCTCCGTCTTCTATGGATTTCCTGATTGATGAAGTAGAGAATCCACCAAAGCCTAGTAACTTCACCCTTCCCCAGTACAATGTTTGAGGATAGTCCCAGCCAAGGAGTTCATACAGGAGTGTCTGCTTTCTAGTACTATCCATTAGGTCCTTTCCCCTTACGATATGAGTTACACCTTGTAGGCGATCTTCCACAGCACTCTGGAAATCTAATAATGGCCAAACCTTGTATCTATCCCCTACTATTGGATGAGTGTTATGCTGAATTCTTAATGCTGGCCAGTCCCTGAGTGCAGGATTAGGGAGCTCAAGATCAGTCTTCACTCTAACTACGGCACCCCCTTCACCAATACCGCCGGAAAGCATCATTTCCCAATCCTTAATGCTCTCTTCAGTCTTTTTCCCTCTACATTTGCATGCTTCCTTAGAATCTCGGAGCTCTTTGAATTCTGAAGCTGAACACCTGCAGACATAACAGATGCCCTGTGAAATCATCTCCTCCGCAGAATCTAGGTAGGCATCCATTCTGGAACTAGCCCTTATGACCAAATCTGGTTTCATCCCTGAAATCCATTCAAACTCTTCTTCGATCATTGAATATGCAGAATTTAACGGGGGCTTAACCTTTGTATCCGTATCATCAAACCGGAGTATAACCTTGCCAGAATACTTTTTGGCAAATTCTGAATTAATTACAACCCCTCTAGAGTGACCTATCGATAATGGCCCATTGGGGTTTGGTGCGAACCTCAAAATTACCTTTTTTCCATCAATGACATCTAAGTCCGGCAGTCCGACTCTTTTCTTCTGTTTTTCACGGTTCAGAGCTTCTGGATTAGTCTCCTCCAGAATCTCCCTAACATGATCCAAGCCATGATTATTAGCTAACATGTTTGATTCATCTACCTGCTTGGAAATCATAGGAACAAGCTCTTTGGCTTTCCCCCTTAAATCAGGAAATTCTGAAAGTAGCCTTCCGAGTACACTCCCAGATTTGCCCGATCCGTTATATTCTACTGCGTTCTGTAAGGCATACTTACGTATAGCAGAGATTATCTCTTGTCCCCACTCATCTCCATCTGGCACACACTAACGCCGTCAGCCATCCCTATTTGTGATTGTCCTCTATCCAATGCTGGAAGTTAGTTTGAGAATAAACCCCTTTATTTTGATATCTAATCGGTACAGAAGCACCATACGTCTCCTTCCAAGCTTTTCTTACAGTGGACCATGTCCATCTCAGACAGTCATGAGGATATTTTCCAGAAATCAACTCGTTTATTGAGTGTCTGGTTTTTGGATCAGAGGGATATCCAGAACCTAAATCAATACCAATCTCATCTGATAATTTTTTCATGGCATTATCCCTAGTTACCTTAGCTACTATGCTGGACGCAGCAACCAGTGAGTTAGAAGAGTCCATCGAATGTTCAGATATTATCCTCCAGTCTCCCCACGAAGGTCCTAATTTTGATTTTACATTGTTGCCAAATCTTTCCTGATTCACATCACATGCATCTAAAAAAATATTTCCAGACTTACCGTTGACGTTGGAATTTTTAATTGCTTCAGAAAATAAAGTCGCCTCGAGCTCATTCAGATTAGAAACAGAACTATTATGATCTATTCTGAAAGGGGTACACTCAACAATCCCTATGTTCCAATTCCTTTCAATTGCCTCCTCATTAATTATTTTGTAGATTTTCTCTCTCTTGCCCTTGGACAGAGTCTTAGAGTCTTTGGCCCCTATTTCTCTCAAAATGTGGTAATCATTTGAAGGAATAGATGTCGCACATACTATCAGAGGCCCAATTACTGGCCCCCTACCAGCTTCATCGACACCTATGGAGTACTCGCTCATATTTCCAAGTCAAAGTCGGAAGGAACTTGATTATCACTGTTATTTTCTTTAGGAAACTGGTCTTTAACATCTATATCTAAGATTATGTTGTCAGGATGAAGAATGTCCTGTTCCTCGAGTATACCGGCCATTCTTAGTGCCTCTTCTATATCATAATCCTCCTTAGAACGATCCAATATCTCACTAGCTGAATTAAGTATTTTCTCATCAACCGAACTAAAAGCCTGACTCTCAGGCCTGCCTTCTTCGCCAAAGAAACCTTTCTCAAACTCCTCAATATCCATTTTGGGACTTTCAATAATCACCAGATCTGGGGTGCTCTTTCTCACGAATTTTGAAATCCAATCGTCTCCTTCCGAAATAATTTGTTCTTTCTCACGGGGATTGCTAATTTTCAACGCCCTTATTACGCCAAAAATTCCCACAATTGTTACAGTCATTACCATAATAGGCTCTAACCAAGTGTTAAGAAGAGGAATAATCCAATCCTCCTCAGAAGGTAATTCATCATCCTCCTCCAGTGCTCCTCCTTGAATTATTATTGGTATGGTATCAATTAAAAATACACTCGGTTCCAAGAAAGACCTCATCTCCAAAGTAAGGCTTGCCATAGTTTCAGTCGGAGCAGATTCAGGGACTTGCATCCATCCGATAACATCTACTGAATCATTTTCATTTACAGGATATATCTCTAAATATCTGGTTGACCCAGAGACAATAATGTGTGAAGAAGATTCTGAAATTGTAATTCCAAAATCCGTCAGAACACTAGAATCAATAGATGCTGTAAAACCATCTACACCATTACCCAGGTTAGTCATCTTCCATATGGCTGTTAAATTATTATCATCGTTTAATTGATATGACATTCCCATTTCCCATGAGTATATGGTTCCAGAATTGAGATCGAAATTCACATAGCCGGGGGACCAATCATCAATCATCAGATGAATGGTAACTTCTGTAAATAAGTCAGAGGAAGTACCCTCTGCAATACCGCATAAAATAGTCATAGTTTCTGACGAAGACCCGGGTTGAAGGGTAAATCCATCATTTCGATATTCAACAGTTGCCCAATCAGGGATACCCATAACATTCAGGCTAAAATGTGAATCACTATCCCCGTTGTTTGTAACAACAACCCCCATTTCACAATAACCCCCTGGTAGTACTTCTACCATGGTGCAACCATCCTCTGATATCGATATGTTACCGCCAATTCTGGGCACTATGTTTACGATATGAGAAACCGAGGAAACACTCTCTGGCGATGCAGCACTAGAGACTCGAATTTCAAAATCTAAAGAGCCTTCAACACCCCCCGGAGAGAATATTTGGACAATGACTAATCCTGTTGAGTTAGGGTAGAGGTTCGAGACCCTCCAGCTCTCGATTATCGAAGCACTCCAGTTGCCTATCTCGAAATAGTCTCCAGGAACAGTGATTAAACTCCCATTCTCGCCCAAGGCTACAATTTCGACATTAAGACTCCTTATACTATTTCCAGTATTTCTGACCATCGTTTCTAGTGTCAGGACTCCTCCAGGTACTATTGAAGATACCCCCCCGCCCTGAACGATCTCAATGCCCTCGAAATAGCCATACCTCATGGAGAAGTTATACCAGTCAAATATCTCACCTTGATCTGAAACTATCGAGAGACTCACCCCGTGTAGTGAATTGGATAGCGGAAACCCTCCAACAACCGACGGAGAAGTAATAGAGAACTGAACCCAATAAATATGGTCAGGCGATACAATATATTCTCGACCAGCTTCAGGAGAGTTTTGTGAATCCCAGGATATGTCCCAACCAGAAGGTCCACTAATTGATAAAATGACATCTGATTCTATTTCCAGATTGCTACTGAAATTCACATTTATGCCGATACTTGAATCCGGATCGATTCCAAAAATTGAGCCAGAATCAGATCCAAACGAAACCCCTTCATTAATATCTGAAAAGGATATTTTATTACCATCTAAATCAACAATATCTTGGGGTGCCGAGGAGCAGGCAACTAGTAAAGTTAGAACCAGAGACACTCCCAATCGCACATTCATAAGCTTCCTAGGCAGGGGCCACATATTACCTATGCCCGAGAATTCAAAACATGATGAGCTGTCTTGTTTTTTAGCTAGTGGATAGGGTCCTTGATGATTTTTGAAATTACATCAATATCAAACTCGCCAGCATGGATGGGCGTCCTCAAACCGAACAAACTCATTACATCTGGAGAAACCTCTCCGAACTCTCCGATTTCACATTCTTCGATGAGTACTCTCGCCCCTCTGCCCTCTATCCACGGGCCCCTGCCTTCTGCCACAGGCTCAAAGGAAATCGATGAAGTCTGGGCACCTAGGTCCCTCAAAAGTGACTGAACAATCCCCTTGGCTGTTGAGAATCCCGCCCCGGACTCAGCGCAAGCCCAAGAAACTCTTGTTCTGTTATTCCCTCCATGAACGACCTCTCCAAGTTCGTAAACTCTTTGAGGTAGCTCATGATGTCTGTTTGAAGCTAGAAGGTTCATTAATGATGGAAATATGTACTGCCTGAGTAGTGTATGGTCTACTGTAATTGGATTAGAAATAATTGTAGCTCCTGATAATATGGGCCACCTGGTCTTCTCGAATTGGTCCCTCTCGTTAGAAAGAGTAAGACTCTGAATCTCTTGAAGGCCAACTGACCTCATACTCATCCTAATTCTCCGGTGTAAATTAGATGATTTTAGTGGCGTAGCATCGATATGAACTGAAGATAAAATATCTGGCAGATTTTCATACCCAAATCCTATTGCAACGTCTTCCACGATATCAACAGGATGCATAATATCACTGCGCCATCTGGGCATGGAGAAGACATGTTCTCTTTCTCCTACCACGCAGTCGGACCATCTTTCGGCCCTCTCGGATCCATGGGTTATGGTCCTAGATTCCAGTAAAATCCCCCCCATTCTTCGAATCGCCACGCCAATTTCGGAATCACTGAGCTCCACACCGAGGATTTTCTCAATAAGTCTGTTAGGGACCCTGTAGGTTCTAGCCCCGAAGTCAGGAGTAACATTTACTGAACCATCTCTATGCCGAATCTCCACACTTTCGACTGCACCTCCCAATTCTGATAACGATAATGAAACCAATAGAAGGCAAGCTTCACATGCTATCTCATCAAAACCTGTTACATCAATGAAGAAATCATTAGTATCTTCACTAACGGTTGTATGATTTCCGTTAATGATAGGGGGGAACGAAATGACCTCATTATTGGAATCAAGAATAATCGGATATTTCTCAAAGCCACTCATAAGTTTCGAGTATTCAATTCCTTTCGGGTGACCATCCAGAATTTCTGAGATGCTCATAATATCGTCGCAAGCTAATGGCTTGAAGGAAAAGTCGCTCGATACAGCTTCATATCTGAACGGAGGTCTTAGCTTGGACAGATCATGGACTCCAATAGATGCAAGGGTTCTTTTCCTCCCCAAGGTCATGTGTAGCTTTTCTTGATGATCCATGAGGGACTGGATGAAAGTGCCCCTCTCAGAGGAACTGTCGCCGGTATTTACCCCTCTCACCACAGCTCCCATTATTATCGGCCTTATTCCCTCTAGGCCTCCCTCCACATTTATTGTGATGCCACTATCGGAGACCTCTATCGAGGAGACTCCTGATTCATCTCCCTGAAAAGACCTAACCGCTTTTGCCATAGTTTCATGACTGAGTAAATCCGGACGATCCGGGAATACCTCGATTTCAATATCTTCGTCATTATTTAATTCGACGGGACAACCCATCTTGGGCAATAATTCAGACAAATCGTTTTTATTGTGAATAGACCCATTAAGTTCCTGAATCCTCTTCATCATAGAATGATCCAAAGTAATTGTCGGCATTGTAGGACCTCAGTTTCCTAGCCACATCGGAAGAGGCCTTTCAAAACCTGTAAGCCTGAGGCCACTGATTGCCGCAGTCTCCATATTCTTAGCTCTCAAAATTCGCCTACCAACACCATGAAAATTCAACAAGCCCGTCTCTTTCATCAACCCCTCAAGTTCGGGCATAATAGTTTCTACAATGGCCGTAATTCCGATCCCTTCATCTATCGGGCCAACGACGAAAGAACAACCAGAAGCTCTGACGATGATCAAATCTTCTGCAGAGGGTTGCTTCTCAAGCTCTATACCTATGATTCTTCCTTGATTATCCAATCCCATTGCCCTCGAGGCCAATCCGATCCTTGGTAATGCCGCGGACGCTCTCCCTCCTCCGGGAGTTGCCACGGAGACTATGGCGCCATCTAAATCGAGATCAACCACCAACCTGAAAAGGCTCTCTGTCCTATCAGCCCCATCCCTTAGAAGGATTAGTGATGAGCTACTCAAATGACTCGACAATGAGACCAAAATAGCTTCTATCTCAGCATCATTCATGGGCGGCAAACTCTGCAAATCCAGTACAATTCCGGATATTCCTCTGGCATTGTCGGGGAACTCTCCAAGCTCCTTCTCGCCTATTATCAATAAATCTCCTTCGTTCGGCTCCGTATCAACAATACTTGGAATTCTAATCTCTCCCTCTGGATAACTTAAGCCACTGGTGGACCTAATGATCCATGGGATTGGCAATATCAACTCCTCCTCATCAGAACCGACTGGAATTATGCTGACGGAGGTATCAATTATTGAATAATCAGGAATCCTATCCGAATTAGAAGGACTAATGCCTATTCCATCAAAGCCTTCGGATACCCATCGCTTGGGCCTGATGCCTCCAATCGAGGACTCTTTGTCAGGAATCAAAACTAGTGCATCCTCCTCAAGCGAAAGACCGAGTGGCTCTAGGAACTCTTCCAGTTCAATGACTTCTTTATCAGTTATTGATCTCATGGTTGAACCCTTTCCAGGAGGTGGACAACTACCTGCAATAATCACCCTCCCTCCTTTCATCCCTAAACCGGGATTAGGTCCGACGGAACCCATGATAACCAAGGTTCCCCCTACCATTCCCGATCCAGCACCAGACGAGGCCTGCCCTCTGACTACTACTATGCCATCATTCATGCCCGCACAGGCATCCTTGCCAGCGGAGCCCATGACTGTCACAGTTCCGCCCTTCATATTCATTGCCAGCCTGTCTCCAACATCTCTCTCAACGACAACTCTGCCATCAGATTGGAAGGCGGCCAGCATTGACTCGCAACTTCCCTCAATATTCAGTGTGCCTCCTCTATTCATCGCTCCAACGCACTCTCCTAAATTACCAAGAAGCAGTACCCTAGATCCCTTGGGAAGATAGGTTAGAACGCCGAAGTCGCCATCTCTAGGCTTAGTGTCTCCACCTGACCCATAGCCGATCTTTACTAAGCGATCTTTGTCCATCGCCTCAGGCAACATCCTAGCGATTTCTCTATTGAGTTTGACACTCCTTGCGGTCTGTTCCCTCATCGCCATAGTGCACCGAGTCTAGCCAATGGTCTTCATTGTGACGGATATTTTTCATTTGATAATAAATAATCCATTGAGTTATCTTGATAGAGCATCGACTGGAGGGCATATTGTTCAGGGGTTAGTGTGGATCGAGTAAAGGTTGCTATTAATGGATATGGGACAATTGGAAAAAGAGTTGCGGATGCAATAGACGCACAGGATGATATGGAAGTCGTGGGCGTCACCAAGACAGGCCCAAGCTTTGGTTGTGAGATGGCGGCTAAGAAGGGATTTGACCTCTATTGTACATCTGATGACAAAGACATGATAGCTAGTTTCGAGAACTCTCGTTTTGTTTGCAAGGGAGGGCTCAAAGACTTGCTTTCTATATCTGATGTTGTCATTGATTGCTCTCCTGGAAAAATGGGCGCCTCCAATCTTAAAAAGTACCAAGATTCTGGGGTGAAGAGTATATTTCAAGGGGGCGAGAAACACTCACTAACCCAACTTTCTTACACATCTTGTGCAAATCATATGGAAAATTTCGGAGCAGACACAACAAGAGTTGTCTCTTGTAATACCACAGGACTCTCAAGGACATTGGTGCCATTGTTTGAATTTTGTGGCTCCCTGAAAGTAGAATGTACAATGATCAGAAGAGCAGCAGATCCAGGCGACTCGAATAAAGGCCCCATAAACGCTATAAAACCGGTTTTGAAGGTACCTAGCCATCATGGTCCGGACGTGAAGACAGTAAAACCAGAAATCGAGATTAATTCTCTTGCAGTCGCCGTACCGACAACCATAATGCATGTTCATGCAATTATTGCTGATCTTCCAGAGAATCACGGCCTCACCACTCAAACAATTTTGGATATGTGGAATGAAACCCCCAGGGTCATAGTAATGAACGGACAGGAAAACAAGATTACCACTACGGCCGAGGTAATGGAGATGGCTAGAGATATCGGGAGAAAATGGGGGGATCTGCATGAGATTTTTGTCTGGGAGGATGGTGTTAGACTAATCGAAAATAGGCTATACTATTTCCAAGCAATCCACCAAGAGAGCGATGTTGTTCCTGAGAATGTAGACTGTGTAAGGGCCCTGATGAAACTTGAGAAAAGTTGGACTGAAAGTGTCACGAAGACAGACCAAGCAATTTCCAGATATTACAATATTTGACCTTTTTCCCGGCTTTTTAATTGTGATTGGTCGTGATTATTGTATAATCAGCTTAGGTTAACTGTCAAAAGGCTGATTAGGTTCCGAAGGAACCATGTATGGACGGAAATCTACTTTCCTTGTCCTTACTGTTTTGTTATTTTCTTCATGGTCAGGAATGGTTTCGGCCTCTCCCCAAAGTATAGATTCGATAAATTCCCAGGCCACAGATAATCATCAATTTGAGAAATGGTCATCTCTGGAATTTGCTCAGGAGCATGTACATCAAATCAGACAAACTTCCGGACTAATACATTCTCCATTTGGTTCATTTGACCCTCTTATGGATGAATACCCAACCATCGGAGAATTGGATACCGGCGATTATTTTCACTCCGACAGACCAGTTTACCTAATTCAATCTGATAGCTCTGACATATCGGGAATATCTTCCTCAGTGGAAGAAGTTGGGGGCGCTATACTAGACTACATGCCGGATAGTGCGCTTCTCGTGAGGTTCCCCGTACACGTCAACGCTGATAGTTTCTTAAATTCTCTAGCCAATGTAAGATGGTCTGGACAAATGCCTGATATCTGGAGGGTTTCCCCGGAAATCCTAGGTAACATCTATGCCCCCTCGTCGCAATTAAATTTGCAGATCTTGCCAGCCAATGACTTAACAATAAGAGAACTGACTTCCCTAGAGCAGGATCTATTAATGATTTCTAACTATGATGGATCAACTATCTGCGATCCGTGGCTGTGTACGATAGAAAGTGTTGATGCTATTTGGATTCCTCTTCTATCGAAAGATTGGAGAATCATGCATATTCAAACCACAAGCACAGCATCGGTTTACAATAGTGCGGCTAGGGATATATCCGGCGTAACAGGGGCATATGAACAATCAACAATACCTCTGAATGGATCAGGCGAGGTCATCGCTATTTCAGACACTGGCCTGGATGAAGATCATGGAGATTTCGACGGAAGAATAAGATCAGTATACAGCCAATTTGGACCAGATAATGATAACTCGGACTTACTCAGTGGCCATGGGACTCACGTAGCCGCAACGCTCCTCGGAGACGGCTCAGGGCAATCATCCGCACTTGGCATAGCCCCCGGAGCAACATTTCACATGTATACTCACGAGTCCCAAAGTGGCTTTTTCGGCATTTATGGCTCATTATATGGACTTTTTACACACCCATGGAATCAAAATGCTAGGATACACACCAATAGCTGGGGCACAACAAACCTAGGCAATTACAGTCAGACATCGTCTAATGTAGACGATTTCGTAAGCGATTATCCAGGTTATATGGTCCTATTTTCTGCTGGCGACATCGGGGCCACCAATGATTCTGGCATCACTCCTCCCGGTACTTCCAAGAATGCTCTAACAGTAGGTGCTTCAACGACTGGATCGTATGATTCAGAACCTCTGGGAAGTGTAGTTTCTTTCTCATCAAATGGATTGACAAATGATGGCAGAATCAAGCCAGAAATTGTTGCACCAGGGGTCCTTATTTGCTCAGCAAGAGCCGAGGAAGCAACTCTGGTCGATGGACAATCCTGCTCCGAATTAACCCATGACGATGGTACTACGCCACTTTATGTCGCAATGAATGGAACTTCTATGGCAACCCCTGTCGTAGCTGGTGCCTCAGCGCTAGTCCGACAGTTTCTTAGATCTGAAGGAATAAGTGAGCCAAGGTCTGATCTGATTAGGGCAATTCTAATCAATGGGGCTGTGGATATAGGAGAAAGTGACGTGCCTAACCCCTCCGAGGGGTGGGGACAACTATCACTCGACAACAGCCTCTTCCCAGTATCGGAGAACGGCGTCGAAATGGACGTGATGTATGATTATTCAAGGGAGCTTCTTCCAGGTCATGGATTCACCTACACATTTGATGTAAGTCCAGGTGCAGGACTAGATGCAACTCTGGCTTGGAACGATCTGAAGGGATCATCAGTCGCAAATCAATCAGCTTCTCGTTTGGTTAACGATCTTGACCTTGCCGTTACTGCCCCCGATGGGACAATTTATCTTGGTAATGAATTCATATCTGGATTCAGTGTATCTGGCAATTCCGTAGATTCTCTAAACAATCTAGAAAGAGTGAAAATTATGGACGCCTCGCCCGGTACTTGGACAGTCAGAGTGGGAAATTCAGGAGGGAATGACCAGGGCTACTCTCTGGTATTATCTGCTATAGCGAGTGAGATTAGTGAAGCAGACCTAGCTGTTTTCGCAGGATCGCTATCTACCTCAGTCGAGAATCCTTTGCAAGGTGACACTGTTCTAATCGAGGCCGCCTGGGGAAATCAGGGCACCGCTACGGCCTCTCAGTATGATGTGGAAGTCCACGACTTGACCACTGGTAACTTATTGCACACTTCGAGACGTTCATCTATTGTAGGCGGGGGGCTCGACTCACTCTCATTCCCCTACTCATTCTCATCAACAGGCGAGCATATACTCAGACTCTCACTCGACTCATCTTCGGAGGTATACGAGTTGAATGACGAAGCCAATGGTGTCAACAATAACATAGCCGAAATAATTGTACAGGTTTCTCAGATCGGTGTAAGGATTACACCACTTTTGGAAAGTGGAAATTTGCCATCCAATCCGTTGGAATTAGAAGATTCAAGAACCAGAGGTATGAATCCTAGTGAGACCAATTCTGTGTACTTCCCCCTTGAACTCAGAAATGAGGGAACCTCATCCATATCCGTCCAACTCAGTGTCTCTCCTGTAAATATTATTTCAGAGACTGGGGTCCTTCAACCGCCTTCTGATGAATGGTGGAAAATCCTCAATCAGACAGGACCATGGGATCTCGAGCCGTTGGGAAGCGAGGGGGACAGGATAGTGATTGAGCTAAACCTCACCGCTCATCCTCAATCCACTTCTTCGTCCCTTCCAGGGGAAGTCTACGCCCTGCCTGGAACGTTTGTAACCGATCTGAATCTATTCGATGTAAACGCCCCCACTGTGAATAACGTGATCAGACTAGAAGCAGAGGTAGACAGAATAGAGGGGCTGGTTACAGTTCTGGCAGGAGAAGCAGGGGCAGAGGCCGAACCCGGAGACTGGGCCTCTTTCTCACTAGCAGTGGGAAATGACGGAAATGGTCCCACTCAATATTTGGTATCATGTTCAACTGAGAATTCATGGCCAGTGAATATCTGGGATTCTCAGTCTTCAGAACTCCTTACTGATCCTATCGGTAGGTTACTTTACACCACTCTCCCAATAAAAATCAAGGTTCCCAAATTACCAAACGGTGAGCCGGCCGCAGGAAGCGTTGAAGATGTCACATGTGTGACCGAATCAGTTAACGACCCTTCGTTGAGTATGTCTGACACTGTATCTGTACTTGTTCTCGCAAATGATGACTTTAGAACAGATATATTTTCAGATCCAAACAACCCACTTGGTCCGTTGGCATTAGCTTCCGATAGGGCTGTCATAAACGGAGATATGGTGACTACGATACTAGAAGTTAGCAATAATGGCAACATACCGATGACGTTTGAAGTAGATGCTTTCTCCTCTCTCAACACTTGGCCTATACAGATCATTCATGATGAGGAGGAATCAATGGAAGCCATTTCCATTGAAATATTATCAGGCCAGATAGCAGTTATCCAGATTAATACCTTGGTTCCAATGGCAGCTCAAATGGGTGAGTCAAATACAATCACTACGAGGGTAACGCAAATCGGAGGAAATGTGATTTCCAATGGGACAAAGCTAGTTGTCAGAGAACTGGCACAACTGGATATCTCTGGGGACTCCTCAATTTCTGCGGCACCTGGGCTGACAGGGGTAGCGAATATCATGATTCAGAATTCAGGCAATGTTAATCTGGTAGTTTCTCTAACTCTCGGCAGCATACCATCGGATTGGTCTGGTGGATTCATGACTGCCGGTAGTTTCGCAATGAACATGAATCAGCAAGCTGTCGTTTCTGTCGCTTTAGAGCTACCAGGAGCTGTTCCAGCGGGACTTCAGGAACAATCGATCCCCGTGATAATAGAATTCACGACACCCGCCTTCGTGACACATTCCGAAACTGTTTGGCTAGATGTGTTAGTCCTGCACTCCGCATGGCTAGACCTCTCTGTTCCGGATGACACTGTGGAAGACGTATCTCCCGGGAATCCGGCTACTTTCGACATAACCTTGCAGAATATTGGCAATTCTCAGACTGAAGTCTCCGTAGAGGTAGTTGGTGACCAGAATTGGGAATTTGATGTTGACCCATCATCTGCAGGGACGATAGAGCCAGGCCAATCAATTTCTATCGAGGTATTGGCAGACCCACGAGGGAGTGCAGAGTATGGTATTATTGAGCTGGACGTTTTTGCTAACGGTACGGGGCAAATCGAGGTTTCCACAAACGCATATCTAAAATTACAGGTTAGCAAAGCAAGGGAATCCACAGAAGGACTAATTCCTTCATGGGCTATAGGGTTGATCTTTATCATCGTGGTTTCGGCATCTGCAATCCTGGTTCTCAGAGCTAGAAGGTCTTCCTCCTTGGCGACACGCCCCGATGAAGAACTGATTCCTCCCGGGTCAGCTCTTCTTACTGGCTCCACTAGCGAGAGAAGAGCTGTGGCTTTGGAGACTAGCGCTTCAGGAGAGGTTCTTACTGGAACTGTATCTGAGGAAGAACTTAACGACGCAATCTCCTCATCATCAATACCTTCATTAATTGTTGAAAAGGCCCCAGAAGGGGCTCCTCCCTTGCCTCTTTCGGGCCTTCCAGAAGGGTGGACAATGGAGCAATGGGCTGCTTACGGCAATATGTGGTGGGAACAGAACCGTCCGTGAGCATTATCAGTGTTAGCCACTTAGCAACCTCATGTCCGCTATCTCTGGCCAAGCACCTTCCATCATACTATTCGGCCCTCCTGGGGCCGGTAAGGGTACTCAAGCAGTAAGGATTAGCCAAACTACTGGTAAGCCACAGATCTCCACTGGTGATATGCTCAGGGAAGCAGTAAGGGCCGGCACTGATTTGGGAAATGAGGCTAGGGGATACATGGACCGAGGATTATTGGTCCCAGATTCCATAATCATCGGTCTGATTTCTGAGAGGCTAAAACACTCGGATGCTTCAAAGGGAGTTCTCTTTGATGGGTTCCCAAGGACTATTGCCCAGGCCGAGGAATTATCCAATATCGCTGAAGTGTCAATGGTAATTATGATACAAGTTCCCGATGAAGATATTGTGGAGAGAATTGTCGGAAGAAGAATGGATCCCGAAACAGGGGGTATTTACCATATTAAATTCCGACCAGCTCCCCTCGAAATACTCCCTAGGCTTATTCAGAGAGAGGACGACAACGAGGAAACTGTAAGAAATAGGCTTAACGCATATCATAAACAGACAAAACCTTTGTCAGATTGGTATTCCAAACTGTCCGAAAAGACAAATTTGAATGTAATCTCAGTAGACGGAAGAGGAAGCATAGATGAGGTTGCAGAATTAATTAACCTGGAGCTAGGGGTGTTTTGATTGTCGGGCAGGTCCCGCAGGAGATCAAATCAGAAGAAGGAATTAGCAGCAGAAGCAATTGATGATTTACATCACGTTATACATGAAAGTAACGAGCAGAATATTTCTGACGCCTCCGCTAGATTAATTCTAAGAATTGGTAAGAAGTACGGTGCCAGAATGAAAAATTACAGTGGTATTGCAATATGCAGGTCCTGTAACATGGCAATGGTACCAGGAAGGAACTCCACAGTGAGGATTCGTTCCAAGTCGATTAAGTATTCATGTGGAATATGCGGTAGAACCAAAACTATGGGCCCCTCCTTCAGAGGTTAGTAGTATGTCTAAAATTCCGACTAGAATAGCAAGGAAATCTTCGGATTCTGAATTACAGATAACCGTTAGGATAGGAAAATCGGGAGTGGTTGACTCAGTGATAGATGAAGTTAAAGATCAACTTTCAAGTAGGCCTTTAGTCAAAATTAAGCTTAATCGAGGAGTAGCTAATGGGTCCTCCGAAAGAACTGAGATTTTTTCCTCTTTAGCAAGCAAAACATCATCGGTCATTTCATTCAGTCGAGGCAACATCGTGGTTCTTTGGTCTGGTAGATAATGTCCGCAGGTCTTAAGTCTACATCAGTGATATATTTAGGTGTAATTTGCCTCGAAGGGGCATGGAGATTACAAGAGCACTTGCAGCGACCTCGGATCCAGGAGTATGGTCCCCCGCAGAAATGCCAGAATGGGCCATTCCAGCCGCGTTTGGTATTCTCACCATCGTCTACGCACTGATAGTTTTCGAAATAGTCCACAGGGCTCTGGCGGCGGCCGTTGGAGGAATAGTTGCAGTGATCACACTCCACATCATTGGTGACGGACCAGATTTGGGTACTGTGGTAACTTGGATAGATGAAGAGACAATCGGTCTGCTAATTGGGATGATGGTAATCGTTGATATCCTTGGAAAGACAGGAGTTTTTGAATGGGCTGCGGTTCAGGCATATGCCTTAAGCGGTGGCTCAATCTGGAGGTTATCGATAATACTCTGTTCAATAACAGCTGTTTTCTCGGCATTTTTGGATAATGTGACTACGATACTCTTGATTGTCCCTGTCACTATACAAATAGCCAAAGTTCTGAATCTGGAGCCTATACCTTTGATAATCGCTGAAGTAATGTTCTCAAATATCGGAGGAGCAGCAACACAAATTGGAGATCCTCCCAATATCATAATCGGAGCACAACTGTCATCTCAGGCACTTTCCGACAATGTCATTCTTGCAGATCAAGGAATAGCTTTCATCGACTTTATCATTCATGTTGGGCCAGCCGTGATAATCGCCATGGCACCTTCGTTTTGGCTCCTATCTAAGTTGGAATCTGAAGGCCTGTCAGGAGAGAGGCACCGCAATTTAGATCTTCTAAGACTAAGGTACAATATCAAGGATGCAGAATTATTGAAGAAATCAGGATTTATTCTGATTTTAGTCATCTTAGCATTTTTTGCCCATTCAAGCTTCCCTCACCCTCTGTTCACGGTAGCCACCATAGCGCTAGGCGGGGCGGTTCTCATGCTACTAGTTACTTCTCCGCACCATGTTGAAGGACCGCTTGAATCAGTGGAGTGGACGACCATCATTTTCTTTGCGGGACTATTCATTATGATTCATGGTCTAGAGTACATGGGCCTTATTGATGCAATAGCTACTGGCATTTCCGACGCTATTTCTCAAGCCTCTGAGGAAAATAGGCTGATGGTCGCTGTCCTCCTTCTACTTTGGGTCTCTGCAATCGCGTCTGCATTTATCGATAATATACCTTACACTGCAACTATGGTGCCGGTAGTAATAGAGCTTGCAAGCGACCCGGAACTTAACTTGCAACTAGGGCCACTTGCATGGGCACTGGCCCTTGGAGCTTGTTTGGGAGGAAATGGCACAATAATCGGGGCCTCTGCCAACGTTGTGGCAGCAGGACTTGCTGAAGAAGCAGGTTATGATATTTCATTCAATAGATTCTTCAAGACAGGATTTCCAATAATGTTGCTAAGCGTTGCCCTTGCTACTGTATATGCCGTAGTTAGGTACGCAGTAGACTGGCCAAATGAGATGGTGAAATGGGTGATCATAGCCATAATGATGATAGCATCACTTTCACTACTTCCATCGATTTACGGAAACGCCCCTTCAGAAGGCGCCCACTATGAGGCTGAATAGAAGAATAACTGCGACAGCATCAAGGGATGACGCCCCAAGCAAGTATTATGAGGATGTGCGAGGTGTGTGGTATGGCCACTCGTTCTGGCATATGTCTAACTTGCGGGACCGAAGAAAATGAAAAAATTACCTCTGGCGCAATAAAGAAATCACATAATCACGATTTCCAAAAAACCAAACTCCCTTTCGATCTTCAAGAACCTAATAGGAGAAAAGTGGAAACTGCGGTTTTTGGACTTGAAGCTTCCCCCGAATATCATCAAACAATAAAAGGCCAAGAAAACAGTCAAAAATCCGGCTTTATCACTGATATTCCCTTTGGAATCAAAGATACTCCAAAACTTCCTCCTCCCGGAGGGCTAATATTTGGACTCTCAGATACTCCAGATAGTGAAGAATAACCGTGCTACTGAGAGATGTTTTCTCCATTCAATGAAAGCTAACTATCCCGGTTACTTCATATACGGAATGTAGGTCGCCGAGATGCTTTGTGTGCTCCTTGGTACAGTCGTGTATCAGGGTAAGAAGGTTGAGGCCGCTCCGCCCTGCGGGGAGACGAAGTGGTCAGAGAAACCTGAATTGATATGCCTGGAATACCAGAGGACTCACACAGGTGGGTATGTGGAATCACAAGATGCTACAACCCGACTGGGGGATGGCTCGGCTCGAGAGCCGACGAAGGTCGTGACAAGCTGCGATAAGTCGCGGGGAGAGGCATGAATCTCTTTGATCCGCGAATTGCCGAATT
>MDTB01060942.1_pt1 | contig 29974 bp, 28 predicted proteins | sample 811161 | NCBI WGS metagenome assembly MDTB01 (sample SAMN05326650, study PRJNA326480) | marine metagenome | isolation source: seawater | place: Mediterranean Sea | collected 2009 | reverse complement strand
TTTTTTTAATTATGAAATATCTAAATTTTCACACTTCATTTTATTTTTAAAAATTTAAATATTTATTAATTTGGTAATCTTTAACATTTTTTGATTTAGGTAATATGTACTTAAAAGTTATCCTTTTTAACTTTACAAAGATCTGTAAAAAAGAATATAAAAAAGTAATAAAATAAGAAAATAACAAATCAAAACCTAACTTATGAAATGCATTGATCATTGATTTAACTCCAGAAGCAGTATTCCAATAATTAGATGATATGCTATTTGATCTTTTTACTATTAATGTCAAATAATCTGAGCAAATAGCCTGTTTAGGATTGAAACTTCTAAAAAGTTTGAACCATGTTATGTAGTCCCACCTTTTTTTTTCATGACTGAGTTGCATTTTTTGTTGAAATAAATTTCTTCTACAAACTACTGTAGATAATCCTATTGGGTCGCATATTAGTAAATTAAATATTGATAATTTTCTCTTACAATGAACATGAAAAAGAATGTTTTTATTATCGATATTTACCGCCTTGTAACTTGTAAAAGAAAAATCTGCTTGCTCTTTTTCTAATAATGAGATTTGAAGTTCTAACTTTCTTGGATGCCATATATCATCATAATCTAAAAAAGCCATGTATTTACTTGTGGCGGCATTAACTCCAACCTGTCTCGCCATTCCTGGACCAACTCTATTAGTTTTTAGAATTATCGACCTTTCAATATCTTTTAAATTTGAATAAATAAAATCACCTTCTTCTCTTGTAATAGTATCTATTACGAAAATAAAATTTTTATATTTTAATGTTTGATTTATAGCAGATTTTATACTAATTTTGGTAATTTCTTGCTTATCTCCAATGGTCATTATAATATCGTACATAATTTAATAAAAAGACAGCTTCATATTATATATAATACCTTTTATCTTTTAGATATAAAGAATTAAAGTTTTTAAATACATTTAAAAAGCTTATCGATATAAAATTAAAATATTTAATTATTTATCATTAACAATATTTTTTTTTCACAAAACAAATTTAACCATTTCTTAAAAATGAAAGATTAAAGTTTCTATGCACTTATCATATTGGGGATAAAAAAATAAAAGTTATAAGGAGGCAAAAATCAAATTAGACATGATTTTAGGCGATGGTGATAAATTCTGTAAGAACTTTATTTTTCCAAAAGAAAAAAGTAAAAGGGGATTTAGATTTATTCCAGTTATGAAGAATATTATTCTACGATTTGTTTAGTTTTACTTATAAGGAATTTGGTTAATTAGATTTAGTTTTTAATTTTATTTACAAAAATCTTATTCGCTAAATTTAAAACAATTCTTTATCAATTCATCATACTTCGTATAATACCATGAATGATTCTGTTAAATGCTATCAATTTAATTGGCAAATTAAAGATATGGGAATTGGTTCATATGCAAAGAGTTTTTCCCTGATTACAAACTCTACCTTTGTAATAGAAAAACATTTTTTTGTATGGGAGGGAAATCATCAGCAAGGTATTCATACCAATATCAAGATATTTTTTGTCATTGGAAGCATCTATCAATGTCTCATAATCCTCCCTCCGTTTTTAAGTCTGCCTAAAAAAGAGAAAGCAATACTTGCAAGAGACACAGATTGGTTGATGATGATGGGAGATTATTAGATTTGTTAAAACCTTAATTAAGATTGATAAGCAAGAACTAATTCAACTAAATTTTTTTTTAAGTATTTTATTTAATTGTTTTTTTGTCTTCTTTTGAGGAAAATTTTTTTTTGTTTATAATATAATATCTTGTTGTAGAATGGTTGAAGGAATGGTAAATAACTTGATTATTATTAATTAAATAAGTATCTATAACCCTATAGTCAAATCCGAAGTGTGTTCCATAACTAGAACAACCTTTAGGTCTGAATGAATTAATATTTTTATTAAATAGTAAATAGTAAATATATTTTATTTCTAGAGATTTAAATGGATATTTGTATTTAAAAAATATTCTCTTGATTAAATATTTGATTAAACCTATTAGACCTGTCTCTATAGGTACACTTATCAAAATTGAACCATTTTGTTTAATTGCGTCTAATAAATTTTGAATTGCCTCTTCTATCTTCCCAACATGTTCTAATGTCTCAAAGCATGTTATAAAATCAAATAATTCTTTAATCCCGCTGGGTTTATTTAAATCCAATGTTCTGAATTCATAATTAGGATATGCTTTACTTGCTTTATAAATATTATCTGTAATATCAAATCCATACGTCTTTGAAGGACTAACTATAATTGAGATTTCATTGGTAACAAAACCATTAGAGCATCCAAAATCTGCATATGATTCAATGTGTCTTTTTTTTAATCCTCTAGATAATTTGATCTGTTGCTTTAATCTCCGTATGTGAGTTAAATTTCTAAATGATACTTTTTTATATGTCAGAGAATGATCTATACCCTTCTTCATAGTGTTACTTAATCTTTTTTTTTAAATTTTGCTCAATATTAATATAATTTATTTTTTGTTCTTATTTGAAATAAATCAATTCAAATTTAACCTTTGCTCACTTACATTTTTTATTTTAACTATATATTTTTAATTAATATACAGAATATTTATTTTTTATCTTTCATTATTTATTTTAAATATCTCTTTCTTTTCTCAGATCAGCTTTGGCATAGCCTGTAAGAACTATTAATTTACTATATACACCTTTTTTTTAGCTATTTGCAAGGGTTACTGCTCGCAGAGAGTGTATATTAATGCATATTTAGACAATAAAATACATGATATATTCCTGTGTATTTTCGTTCAAACTAATTGGTATAACATCCGAAAACGCTGATAGAGACAAGCGGACTCGAACCGCTGACCCCCTGGCATGCCATGAAGGGCTATAAACAGATGAGTCTCATTACCAAAAAACGCGTTAGAGATTATGATTAAATATAAATTGCGAAAATTCTTGCGAGAAATTGATACGTATAAGGATTTTCTTTTGAACTGGTCTATAAATTTCGATTTCTAAAGTCCATATATTTTTGAAGATGAAGGCTTAATTCTTCTTTATCTATGTTTCCATTTGGCCCATATGATATTGATGACATTAGACTATTATATGGACAATATTCTTTTTTCCCAAACCAGGAAATTCTATTTTTTGCAACAACTTCATAAAAAAAATCCCTAAGCCCTTTAGGCAAAATCATTAAAACTTTACTAACCGTGGGATAAGGAAATTTTAAATACTGAAGGATTTCCAAAACTGCATCTGATTTTGACAAAAATATATTTTCATATACTAGATGAATTGATTGAATACTTTTAAAATCTAAATCAGATAAAAATGAAATCCCAAGGTCAGTATTACTTGGGAGGAATAATATTGATTTGTCAATTTCAGATAAATTTTTAAAAACGAATCTTATCCAAGAAGAACAGAGAGCGCATTCTCCATCAAATAAAATTACTTTTTTCATTTTTTCAGGCATTTTTTTATTTATTCTGGAATGACAGTTACATCAGGAAAAATGAATTTAGCTATAAATCTTAAGATACTCAATATTGCTATGATAATGAAAATTTTTGAAACATAATTAGCTAATTTAGATGATAAATTTTTGATTGCTAAGTTTATTTCTAATGAATAAAAGCTCTCAAATTGCATTAGTATTAAAGATGGGAAAACTAAATTGAATACAGTTCCTGTTCCAGCGCAAAGTAAATAAAAATGAAATGGTAATGCAACTAATCTCAAGAATATAAAAGGTCTAGGAATAAAAAATAAGGAAATTGGAAACAAAAATATTTCTACAAAAATAGTTATGTAACTTAATTCAACTGCAAAAGGTTTTAAAAAATACGAGGTAGGATAAATGTTATTAGGGAAAATCCATACTGGAGGCATTACGCCTGCTTTCAAAATTGAATCAATAACATCTCCACCAATAAAATTGGGAGTTATCTTAGCTAACCCTGTGAGAAAATATACAGAAGAGGAAATTAAAATTAAGGGGACCAAACCTATAGTGGGATCCTTTAATAGTAGGGCAAGTCCAACTATAAAAAAAACAATAGAAGAAAAAGCTACATCATGATGAAAAGCATAATAATCGGTAAAAAGAACTATTGTTTGTGAAATACTTACAAAAAAATATGGAATAAATTTAAATTTATTTGAAAATAGGAGCAAGCACGATATTAGTGATCCAACAATTAAACAAATGCCTATAGATTGGGGAATATGTATTAAAGGCTCTATGATAGGTGCTCTAAATTTAGTTTGATCAAAAACATTTAAATATCCCCAGTGAAATAAGTTTTTGCAGGCAGCAAAAAAAAGGGTTACATGCAATAAGGTTATAGTGTTTTTTGGATAACTAACTTTATTTAGTTGATCAGATGGTAAAAAATTCATTTCTTAAAAATATTTAATTTGAAATTAAATTAATTTTTAGCAATTTAATTTATAGAGATATGGTATTGAATTACCTTTTATTATTTGTTTAGCTTTTATTCTTACCTCTTTAGGATCATATCCACCGTTCCATTTTGGATTACAGGCAAATCTCCTAATACCTTTATCCCAAGGGATATTTATGGCATTAGCTAGAAGATCATCTTGTCCATGCCATTTATGTTGATTAAAAAAATTTGTTATTTCCATCTCTTCATTCCCTTTGTTAATTATATAAACCTTTACCTCTGATAAACTAATTCTGTACATATCAAATGAAAGAAAATTTTGAGGAATATAACCTTCTGTTTTAATTCCAAAAATATACTGTCTTGCCCCAAATAATAAGAACAATATTGTTATAAAATAAGCACCATACTTATTTCTTGTAATCATTATTTTTTACAATAATTTAAACTTTATCACAAGATTATAAACAAATTAGTGGTAACGCAGATTTAATTAATAGTTGCTCATATCGAGTGTTGTTGCCATAACTTAACTTTGATTAATAATCCCATTGCGAGAATTATTGCGGAATTTAGCTATATCTTCAAATATCAACCTATATCAGTCTAATCATTAGATTTGTGAGAATCGCCCGAATCTATTGCTATCACTACTAAAGTTCAATGGAGCTAAGGGGATTTGAACCCCTGACCCCCTGCATGCCATGCAGGTGCTCTACCAACTGAGCTATAGCCCCAAATCGTTGTAATAGCAGTAATATCAATTAATCCTAGGATTTTAGTTTAAATCCTTGATGTACTGGATAGTGCTTTATAGTGGTTAATTACTCAATTCTGCGCCAGAATATGCGCCAGAGGAACTAAATCACAGTAAGGCATCTACACAAAAATGGGTAACTAATCTGCGCCAGAGTATAAAAAACAATTGTGGAACAGGTTGGTCAGTTAGAGAGAGGGAATCCAAAGGCGAATTAATAACCCAAGTAACTTTCCTATACCCAGACAATCAAGGTAGGACTGCTGCGAATGTGAACTTAGCTTTGAACGCCAAAAACACAAAAAAAATTATAACAGAGGTAGAGCAATTAAATGATTATATGACTCAAATAACTTATCTCTACAAAAAGCTGTTCCGTTAAGATTGGAACCAATTTCACAAAGTAAAGATAATAATTTTTCTACATAGGAAGCTTTAAAAATAGATTATTTAAATGAATAAAAGAAAAATCATAGATATACAACTACTAGAGATTTAGAGTTGAGATTAAATAGATTTTTGGAATATTTAAACAAAAACCAATCCCAAGAGATAGCGAAACTTTGTTCAAAAGATTTTATGATTTGCATCTAATTAATATGTCATCAGGTGGTAAAGGAAGTCGTAGAAATGTTTTAGATATTAGAGTATTTTATTATAATAGAAGTCCAATATTGTATTATGTTTGAAATTAATTGCAGCTTAAAACTCCAACTATGAAAACTTCAATATATTTGAATTTATATTGAAAGGAAAGAGCCTCTTGTAATAAACTAATAGTTCTTTTGCTAAGGAAATTTTCAAGTTTATTGTGATGATAATCAAAATCTTTATTTATATTTTTGCTGTAACAAATTTAAAGCACACAAATTTAATTATATATAATTGATAGATATTATGAATTAAAATGTTATTAATAAAAAAATTAGTATCCCAACTTAAAAAGAAAAATCCTCTTAAAAAATATAGCCCAGAGCTTGAGACTTATCTTGATTTAGGCTATGTATGGAATTCATTTTTAATGTTTTTCCATCCTCCTAAATTTAAATCTAAATATGTAAATACTGATGAATTAGGATTTAGATACACAACAATTGATGGCCAGAAATATTCTGTAAATTCAAGCAAAAAAAATTTATTAGATTTTGAATCTGTTTCATTTCTAGTCGGAGGCTCAACTCTATTTGGTAATGGAGCAAGCTCTGATGCGAATACAATCCCATCTCTTTTATCTAAAGAAACAGGTAGATTATTTCTCAATGTAGCAGGGAGGATGTTTGGATCTAATCAACAATTAATTCTATTTTCTCAGATTGCAAATATGTATCCCAACCTAAAAGAAGTTTTTATATTAAGCGGATTTAATGAAATATTTCTCAGTAGATATTCAAAAAATACTAATTATTTTGGCCCATTTTACTTTCAAAACATATTTAATTATGTGATGAATAATTTTGCAAAAGATAAAAGTTCTTTAAAATATATTTTAATAAATTACCTTAAAAAAACAAATAATAAAGACCTTTTAAATCCCCGAAATATATACTTATTAATCAAAAAGATTATTAAAAAATTTTCTAAAAAACAAAATAATAAAATAAATAAAAAATACGAAACTGATGTTAATGCCGCTTTGAAGCAATATAAAAAAAATCTATTCCTTTGGAAAAAGATTTCGAAAGGTTACCAATTTAAATTCCTATTTATTTTACAGCCTGTACCACATTGGATTAATAAAGAGCCTTCTAATGAAGAAAAGGAACTATTTGAATTCCTTGATAGTTCCCCCGGAGACTCAAGAAAAATTGAAAGTGTCACGAAAAAAAGTTACGAAAAGTATAGCAAGGGCCTATCAGAAATTTGTAAAGAACTAGATATTCAATACTATGATTTAAATAAAATTTTGATTAAATATATTCAAAAAAATGAGTGGATTTTTGCTGATAGGATACATCTTAACGACAATGGGAATAAAAAAGTTACAAATTGTCTTCTTGATATCATTAAAAATAATATAAAAAATAATTAAAAAAATATTCAACAAAATTTAGCTTTTTAAAAAAATATTTAAATTATCAATTAATAGTTTTTGTAATCATCCTTATGTTTTCTATTAACTGACTTTGTTTTTTTGGGAAAAGAACTTTAGATGTCATTTTTGATCTAATTGCATTAAGACATTCTTTGTAAATATTGTTGTTTAAATAAGGAATAAGATGAACTAGAGAAATAGAATATTTAGAATCTGGTTTGTTTACAATAGATCCAGAAGTAATACTTATAGGAATAAAATTTTTTTCAGTTAAAAACTCACTAGGAATATAACTTTCTAATATTGTCACAAATCGAGGAACAAACTCTAATTTATTTAGAGATATTCCTGGATGACCTTTAAAATAAGATTGATAACCTAATTCATCAAATAAATAAAATAAATCTTTTATTAATTTTTTATATTCTGATTTATGAACTAAATTTCTAAGATGATAATACTGATCATAAAATATTAATTTTTTATTGCCAGTTATATTTACATAATTTAGTTTCATATAATCATCAAAATATTTTAAATTATTTTCTTTTCTAAAAAAGTTTATTTTGTAAACAGAATATTTTATGGTAAATTTCTTACTCAAGGTAATCACTCTATTAACACCTACTCTAAAAAGATCTATATCTTTATTAAAGAATATCCAGTAAAACAAATAATAAAGAAAATCATTAAAATTATTTACTGTGAATCTATTAAATCCTGAGAAGCTTCCATCAGCATTATCAAAATAAGTTTTCTTATGAGAGAGTGGTATATAGAAACATTTTATTTTAGATTTATTCATTAATTTCAAAATCGGTAATGCATGATTAGCACAAATTCGAGTAGTATAATAAAATTCTTCAACATCCTTTGAAATAAAATTAAAATGATTTTTTTTTATTATTGAGGGAAAGAATTTACCAAGAAGAATCTTTAAATTAGAAAACTTTTTAATAAAATATATTTTTATAAGCTCTGAGTTATTAAATATTTTTTTTACATGTTTATATAAATCTTCATTTGCGTAGACAGAAATAATAATTTCAGTCTGTTCATCTTTTTGATTGATGAAATTCACAACATACTTTACCGCTTCGTAAGAATTGAGAAGAATTATTGACTTTTTCATCTTAGAAATTTTAACACTCATATCTTTTGTGATAAAAAGTTTCTAAAAATATAACATCATATTATTTATTTCTATAGAATAACATGTCCTAATAAAAAGTTAATTTTTTAGATAATATTTTAAAACATTACCTAGAAATAAGATATTTGTAATCTATTATTTTTTTTAACTTTAGTCCTTATTGAAGTTTACACCATTCTTCAAATTTTTTAATTTCTTCTGGAGAATAATCATTAAGAGAATTATTTCTAATAAAAAGTTTCAAATCAATTTTTAAGAAGCTTTTGAAAAGATTTTCAAATCTATTTAATAAGTCTATCCTAGGGGCAGAGATAACTTTCATTAGCATAATTAATTTAATACTATTTATAGCAAGTAAATTATCTTTATAAATCAGTTTTTATACCTATCTATTCATTTAAAAAATCAATTTTAAAAAACTAAATTTCTTAAGCCATTTGATGAAGTAAGTCTTGAAAATAAAGAAAAAACTTTTGCGGAGCTTAACAAATTTTCTGAGGTTTCAGAAATACATTGGAATGAATTAATTAAAAATAAGATTATTGAAAATTACTCTAAACACTCAGCCAAAGTAAGTATTTATGAATTAGAAAATAATTTTAGGATATTTAATTATTTGATAAAGAAAAATTTTTTATATTTTTTTCATTTACTTGAATTTATGAAGGTTTTATCTCAAATAAAAGTTTATTTATTGGATCATGATCAAGTAATCTCTTTCTATTTTATAAAGGATAAAAGCTTCTTAATTCTAATGAAAATTGGGATATATCTTTTTCTTCAGAAATACTATTATTTAATTTTAAATATAAATATGTTTTAATCACTAAGATTGTTAATGCGAGATTTCGGGTTTCTTTAAATAAATCATTTTATAAAGTAAAAAAATTCTTTTATCCTCAAGAACTTTATAGAGATGGTTATGTAATTAAAAATCCCATCAAGTTAATTGATAAATTAAGTATGCAAACTATAAAATTAGTCTCTAAATTTTTGAAGTACCAATTAGGAATTAAAGTTTTAAGATTCTAATTACATGAAAAATAACTAAATTAATTCCATATATGGAGTCGATTTATGTCATATTCACTGAAAGGTAATTCAAATATAGGATATTTTATTTTGCCTAGTTTAATTGGTGTAAAGATATCTGTAATCTATCCTTAACTTAAAGTATCTGAAAAGTTCAAATTTTTAACTCTTTTCTAATTAATATTTTTAATTATCTAAATATATTTATTTCTATAAATCAATATTTATCTGAACTTATCTAAAATATTATTAATTTTTGTAGAAGATGTACCTTCAGTATGAGGAAAATATATAACTTTTACTCCAACTTGCTTAAATTTTCTTTCCATTAGATCCCAAGTCTTTGATCTATGCCAATCATCTCCCACTATAATAATGTCGAAATTCAACTTTTCCCACATTTCAAATTTATCTTTTTTTGATTGAGCTACAACAGCATCTACATAATCGATTGATGAAACAATTTGCATTCTTTCACTATGTGAAATTATGGGAGTTTTTTTCTTATACTCTTGAACTAATTCATCAGTTGAAACCCCTACTATTAATTTATCGCAAACTGATTTAGCATTCCTCAGTAAATTCAAATGTCCAATATGGAATAAATCGTAAACTCCTGCGGTATAACCAATTATCATTTTAAATAAAATTTCTTAAAGTATCTAGGTTAAATTTAAACCATTTTTCATAGCCGCTAAGATTTTTATTTAATGAATTGTCATTAAATATATTTTCAAGTTGAACAGGGAAACCAACTTTTTTTCTGTAAATAATATCTTTAGGTAAATTAGTGCAATTACTTGCGTAATCTTTCAAGATTTTTTTTGGCTCATTTTTTGTGATCAAATATTCTGGCCTTAATCGTTCAATGTAATCAACTATATTATTGTTAAGAAAAGGAACTCTTGCTTCTATTCCATTAAGCATGGTCATACTATCTACTCTTTTAAGGAGACCCTTGATATGAAAATTAAAAAAGAATTTTCTTACTATGTTTAATGGATTATCTTTTATATCTTTAAAAATTTCTTCAAGTATTTCTACATCGCCTTTTGAATAGGAATAAAGCTTATCAAATTTACTAATATCAAATTTATTATTAGAGAAATATCCAAAAATTCTGTCATAACCAAGAAATAATTCATCTGCTCCTTCTCCACATAAAATAACTTTCGTTTTATTACTTCTAATACGCTTGCTCATCATATAAATCAAGGTTTCATTTGGAACAGTAAGTACATCTTTTCTTTTTTCTATAATTTCATTGGTGTTTTTTATGAAGCTTTCTTTATCGTAATTTATTTTAACTAAATCTTGATTTAAATTAGAGGAGACTAATTGTGAATATTGAAATTCATTATTTAAATTTGGTTCCCCAATAGTCCAACATTTTGAGGGGTTAGTGATTGATGCAATTAATGAACTATCTAGACCTCCGCTAAGAAAACAATCATAACCTACATCAGAAATGGTTGATTCCATTATCGACTGTTTAAATAAGTCATTGAAGTTTAATTGATCAAATTCTTCTTCATTACTTGGAGTGAATTCCCAGTACTTCGATTCTTTCCCATTAATGTTGTAAGAACCTGGTGGGAATTCAAAAATCTCTTTATACAGTGTATTTGGAATATGAAAACCTCTCAGTTTTTTATATTGTCTTATTGATACATCGTCAAATTCGACTTTTCCTTTAATTGAAATTAAAGCACGAATCTCTGAGGAGTAAATAATCCCCCCTTTATGAAAAATCCAATATAAAGGCTTAATTCCATATCTATCTCTTCCAATAAAATAATCCTTATTTTGTTTGTCATAAATTATGAAAGCAAACATCCCATTAAGGATTTTAATTATTTCTGGCCCATATTTTATGTATAATTCTAGAATTACTTCTGTATCTGAATTTGTCCTACATTTAAGTTTATATTTTTCTTTCAACTCTTTATAGTTAAAAATTTCTCCATTATAAGTAATCAAATATCTTTGATTGTTTGATACGAAGGGCTGATTAGATTCTTCAATAGTATCAATAATACTTAGTCTCGTATGTCCGAATTTATTATTGAATTCCTCAAAAAAATTCATGTTATCTGGCCCTCTGTTCTGTAGAAGTTTTAAGCTTCTTTTAAACTCATCGTTTGAAATTTTGGAATTAAAAGATGCTAATATTCCACACATATTAATTAATTTCCAGATGATCTAAAATGTAATTAGAAATTTCTTCTGGATTCATTACTTCACTTTGGAATGATAAATTTGAATTTCTAGGTTGTTCAAAAGGAAGGTCTTTCCCAATAACATTGTCTAACAAATAAGTTCCCTTATAATCTCTTTTTTTGCATGTATCTATCTTTGCTTCTAGATAAATTTCAAAATAACCATTGATCTGTTTTTTCCAATTATCTCTAACTTCTGATGGTTGACCTATAGCAGCAACTATTGGTAACAAACCAGTATATTGAAGCCAACTTACAATTTTAACTAAATGAAGAGCCCTTTTCGTTCTTGCAGCTAAATCAAACTTACCTTTTTCAGGCATTAAGGAAAATTGAGATAAATGATCTGCATCCACTAAAACAGCTCTTCCTATTGAGGAGAAATTTTTACTGTTTATTTTTTCTACTAAAATTTTAGACACTGTACTTTTACCTGAGGAGGGTCTTCCTATAATAAAAATTGCTGGAGGTTTAGTTTTGTCTATATCCATTAATATAAGCAGGTTGTGGTGTTAATTCCGAAAAATCAATTTTTTCGTAAGAACTTAAATCTAAATCTCTAATATCAGCTAATTTATATGGACATTCTTTAAAAAGGCTTTCATATTTCTTGCAAGTTTCTATTATTTCATCGTGCAAATGTTTTGATGTGTTAGCAAAAATAGCACAAGTCTTTGAATGAAATAAATCAGGCTTTGCTTTTCTAGGCATCCTAGCCATTTCTAGGGCAGTGGAAGTGAAATGACTACTTTCAGTTGAAAGAAAATCTTTTATTTTTTCAATACCCTTTTGAGGATTAATTGCAAAGGAATCGAAATCGAATCCTATGAAATTAATCTTTGATTTTATATCATCTTTAGTTAATGATTTTATATAAGAATTTGTTAATGTCGTCATTGCCATGACACATTTACCTAATGAATCTTCATTAAAGTATTCTTCAGCTCTAGCTAATGTAAAAGAGGGAAGACGTTGATACTCTTTGTAGTTAAATGTTGGATGGGGCATTCTTTGGTCGACTCCTAATCTAGAACCTCTTTTACTTCTGTGCCAAGAAAAGATTGTTTCAATTGGATGTCTTAGAACAATAATCTGTTTGATCCCAGAAAATATTTCTGGATGTTCAGACGCAATAGTGAACATATCTTCAGTTATGTAAGGAAATATAAGTTTCTCATTTTTAATGTGTTCTTTAATTTGATCAAATATTTCTGGAGTATCTTTTGTGCTTAATCTTTCCTTATATCTTGATGGGTTAAATGAGTTTTCAATACTGGAAATATCATGCTTATTCATATTCATATTTCTGCCCATCATCATATACCAAGTATCTAATAGTAAATCTGATTCAAGAAAATATCTGAAACCATCTAAGGTTAGATTACCTGTTTCTAGAAGTGGTAAAGTTCTATCAAAATTAAAATTATCTTTGTAGTGTTCAACTCTCTTTAGAGAACAAATTAAAGGGGCTAATCCTCCTTTCCCGGATCTACTTATGCCATCTATAAATAGATAATCGACATCTAATTTTTGTTTTTTGTCAATTCCATAAGGATTGGAAATCATAAATAAATATATATTTTTTATATTATAGTTTGCTTAATCTATAAATTTTGCAAAATAATTTAAAATAAAGATCTCTTTAAAATTAACTTAGTTTCAATTAAATAATCAACTCGATCTCTTTTTAATTACTTTTGATGGAATACCTACAGATACACTATTTGACTCTATAGACTTTGTTACAACTGAAGATGCTCCGACAATAACTCCATCTCCAATTTCACAGCCCGGTAAGACTACAACATTAGCCGCTAACCAACTACCTCTTCCAACTTTTATTGGTTTATGTTCATAATCTTGCCCCATAATATCACCAGGATTTTTAAATCCATGATTGGATGCTTGAATAACTACATTTGGTCCAATAAGAACTTTTTCTCCTATTGTTACTTTCTCCCCAGCATTAATCACCAAACCGCATCCTACACTTGTTCCTGATCCAATAGTTATTACGCCCTTTCTAGCTGCTACTAATCTTATATTTGTATCTAGTCCTACATTGTCTTCAATAATAATTTCTCCATTCTCTCTAGTTCTGAGATCTATATCTCCAAAAACACTGACATTGTCTCCAATAAAAATACATGGATTTTTATTTCCTCTTAGTTTTAAATATATTGAACCTTCTATGTAAAAATTTTTCCCCACTTGAATATTATTCAATTTTAAGATTAATTTCCAAAAGAAACTATTTAAGAAAAAGAGCTTTTCTAAACCAATTGCTTTTACTATATTGCGCATAACTAAAAATCTTATTCTACAACATTTAAATTTTTAAATCTTGATGCAGTGGGTTTTTAATATGCCAGTTATTTTTTTCATCTTTACTCCATACTTCGTGGTTTCTGAATTTATTTGCATGTTTGAAAAAATCATCTTCTGAAATATCAATGTAGTCTGAGAATTCTTTAATTTCTTTTTTGGGTAATTTTTCTGGACTACTTATTAGTGAATTTATCGCATCTTCTCTTGATAGTTTCCCTGATCTAATATCTAAAGACAAATTATCCCACCTTCGTGTAAATCCAAATTTATACCACTTTAACCAATGATGTATGGTAACCAAAAACTCTTCATCTATATCGCTAAATGCGTGTGTTCCTGTTTTAGCATCTAATGGAATGATTAGACCATTTTCTTGAGCTGATTTCTTTGTTATGAATACACTCCATTCAAAAAAAGTACTTAAAAATAAAGCTTTAGGTTTAAAAGAATGATTCATGGGAGTTGAGTATGGAATTAAATCTTTTTCAGATAAATCATCGCTTACCCAATCCTTCGCAACAGTTCCTCCACTTACTCCAAATTTTAAAAGCCATTCTTTTGTTAGTTCTTTCGTATGGTATTTTTTATCTCCCCCATACTCGATGGCAGAATTTTCTCCATATAGAACGATTGGAATTTTAAAATCAATTGCTATCCGTATTGGTAGATTATATATTGCAAGATGCATTGGAATTAAGGGAATACCTTTAGAAATAAATGCTTTTTTTGTAAATATTTTTTCTACTCTTGGATTTATTGAAAAATCAATATGATCAACACCAAGATTAATTAAGTTATTAAGGTTTTTTTCGCCAATTTTATTTCTTTTGGCAGTTTTCCACGTAACGCATAATGGCTTTAAGCCGTATTTTAGTGCTTTAATAACAGCCCAAGTACTATCTTTACCTCCGCTTACAGGTACTACACAATCCCAGTTTGTTTTAGATTTATTATCTTTTATTATTTCGATAAATTCTTTCTCTCTTGTTTGCCAATTGATTTGATCAGTTTTATTAAGTGAATTTGATTTACAAGCATTACATATGCCATCTATTCCAACCTCTAACCCCGGTCTTGTTGAAGGTAAAATGCATCTTTTACAATAAATCATTTAATTTATCCTTATTATTTGACTTTAATTTATAAACTTATTAATTAAATATACAGAATGAAAAAATTTAATCTATTTTATTTCGTTAAAAAATTAACATTTTTAATCCTAAATACTTTTTTGAAAGATATCCTTGAAAATAAGTAAGATTGCCTTTACTAATGAAAACTAGCGGTTTTAATAATCAAATTTCAGCTTATTCAGAAGAAAGGCCTCCAAAGTTTCATGAAATAGCATTATTAGAAATTATTGAGAAATACATATCAAAAGACCACTTTAAATTACTTGATATTGGTTGCGCTACAGGTTCGTTTTTATCATTAATTTCAAGTAGATATTCAGAATCAGAATATACAGGCTTTGATATTTCCTCAAAATTAATATCTATAGCTGAGAAAAGACTTAAAAATTTTAAAGCCAACTTTACTGTCGATGATGCATTAAATTTTAAGACAAGCACAAAATTTGATTTTATTGTTGCTTCAGGAGTTTTATCTATTTTTGAAGATCTAAATCCATTGAATATTTGGACAGATTGGCTTGCAGAAAATGGAACCTTATTTATTTTTGGAAGGTTTAATAGTAAGGAAATAGATACAATTATAAGATTTAGAAATCACTACAACAAAAATGTAGAAGATAGTAATTGGCAAGGTGGATTAACATCTTTTTCTATAAAATATACTGCTGATTATTTAAATAAATTGGGTTTTGAATCTGAATTTATACCTTTTCATTTTCCTGAAACTTTAGAAAAGTCTAGCGACCCAATAAGAACATATACGGTTGATACTATTAATCAAGAGAAGCTCATTCTAAATGGCGCGAATATTTTGGCAGAACAATATTTCTTAATTGTAAGAAAATAATTCAAGAGAAATTATCTACAAATATCTTTGAACTTATAAAGTTAAATAAAAACTTACTTTCTTGATTAGATCTTTTTTCTTTAGGAATTAAAGCTTTTTCTAATTTTTCACGATTTATTAAATCCATTATTAAGCTGTCTTGATCTAAGAAAATATCAATTATTTTTTTATCATTAAAATCAAGATATGAGTCAATAGGTATATTAAATCCTACTTTCCTTTTATTAAATAATATTTCTTTGGGAGTGATGTCTTCAAATGATTTCCGTAGGATAAATTTAGCTAAGCCTTCTTGAACCAAAAATTCTGTTGGGATATTTGAAGACCAATTAAATAGCTGAGAGTCTAAGTATGGAGATCTATTCTCAATAGAACAATTCATTGAGTTTAGATCTTCTTCATGTAACAAGACTGGAACTACTTCACAATTTAATTCGTTCGCCATCCTATTTCTAAGAATGTTTTTGCAAATAACTTCCTCTGTAAATGATTCAAAAAAATCATCTTTAAGATAGGATGCCATTTCTTTAGAATCTAGATAGATATGATCTCTTGATAAAGGATTTCTAATAAAGTAATTAGGATCAATTAAGTATGGATTTCTTACATATTTACCAGCACTATTTTTCCAGTTTTTAAGAGCTGATAAATGTAATTCTTTGTTATTGTTCCATAAATATTCCAAATAAGCATTATGGTGATCATAATATCCACTAAAAAGCTCATCAGCTCCATTACCACTAATAGAAACTTTATAATTAAAGCTTGCTATTGACTGCATTAATTGCCATTGTGCATATGAACTAAGTGTAAAGACAGGCGCATCATGATAATCAATCATTGATTTTAGATTTTCAATAAAATTTTTCTTTAACACAGGAATTCCTGTATGACGAACTCCTAATGTTTTTATTGCGATATTAATCATCTCTTTTTCTTCATATCTTTCATCATCATTCATCACAGTAAAACAATGAATATCTTTATTAAAAATATTTTTTGCTATTGAAGCAAGAACATTTGAATCTATTCCTCCTGAAAGGCAAAATGCAATAGGGACATCAGCTCTTAGACGAAATTCGAGAGAATTTCTTAATCTTTCTCTCGTACCTAAAATTGCTTCTTCGAGGGTTAATTTACTATCAGATTGATTGAAATTAGGGACCCACCATCTCGACTGCTTATATCCATTATTTGGATCCCATTGTCCAAGATGACCAGGTGGCAACTCTTCAAGACCATGAAAAAAAGTTTCTTTTGACTTATATAAACTTTTATATCCATTCACTATAAATCGTCTTATTTGCTGTTTATTTATTAAGGGAGTTTTTCCTAGAAGTTTAAATATTGCCTTTGGCTCTGAACTAAAAATAATACCACCATCAAGTAGATGAAAAATATAAAGAGGCTTCTCTCCAAATCTATCCCTAGAAATAAAAAGTTTTTGTGAAATATTTTCAAACCATGCAAAAGCCCACATCCCTTCACACTGATTTAGTCCTTCGATACCTCTCTCATTTAATACATTCCCTAATACTTCAGTATCACTTTCAGTTTTCCAATTATTTTTTTGGGTAAATGTACTTTTTATTTCTCTATAATTGTATATTTCACCATTAAAAATTAAGTCTCCATTACCTACACGCATTGGTTGGTTTGATCTTTTATCTAAATCAATAATTGAAAGCCTTGTATGAATCAAAACAAGATTCCAACCATTATTTATTTTCTTTTTTAAAAACCCACTGCCATCTGGACCTCTATTTTTTAAGGAGTTTAATGCTTCATTTATTCTTGAATTTGGAACCTCACTTCTTGTTAATATTCCTGCAATGCCGCACATATATTCATTTAATTATTAATTTAAATTATATCCTCTAATTGAATCATTTGATTTGCTTCAAGGTCATTCTTGATTTTTTTTCCAATTAAATCATAGATTTTACTTGGAGAAATTCCTGCACCTGGCCTTAAACATATTAATTTATCTTCAGTTAATATTTCACCTTTTTTTATGGCTGATTTAGTAAATATTGATCGTCGCATCAATTTAATAGATTCTTTTTCTATAACCATTGGGTATTTTGATTCATTACCTATATACCTTTCAGTATTTCTAATCTCAGTAACTAGTTTTTTCATATCTTTTGGGTTTAAAGAGAGTTGATGATCCCTAAACTCAGAATGAGTATTTGAAATAGTAAAGTGTTTCTCAATAATTTTTGCACCCATTGCAACAGCAATAATAGATGCTTCTATCCCAATGGTATGATCTGAATATCCTATTGGGTGTTCAAGTTTTTTTAAATCTTTTAAAGCATTTAGATTGGCATATTCTGAAGGTGTTGGATATGAAGAAACGCAATGTAAAATATAAATCTGAGTTTGTTTTTTAAATTGTTTGTCCCATTCTTTTTTTATGAAATTTAAAGATGACTTGATTTCTGGGATTGTTGACATGCCAGTTGATAAGATTATTGGTTTAAACTTTTTTGCTACTCTTTCTAATAATTGAAAATAGTTTATGTCTCCTGAAGATATCTTGTAAGCACTTACAAGATCATCTAAATAATCTACTGAGTTTAGATCAAAAGGGGTTGATAAAAAGTCAATATTTTCTTCTTCAGCTACTACCTTTAATTCAAAATAATGTTCTTTTTTAAATTCAAACTTTTTTAATTGTTCTAGTCTTTTAATATTTTTATTTCCGATAAGAAGTTCAGGCTTTATTGATTGGAACTTAACTGCATCACAACCACATTCTGAAGCTAATTTAATAAGCTTCTTTGCTAGGTTAATATCACCCTCATGATTATTACCAATCTCAGCAATAATATAAGTACCATCTTTCTTTTTTATAAAATCCATATAAATTTTTTATTTCTTTAAAAAGTTTTAAAGCTTTTGACAAAATTCATATTAATTTAAAAAGCTTTAAGAAATCAATATATTTTTTTTTAAATGAAATAATATTATACTAGTTTATTAATTTGGAAATCCTATATAGATGCTATTAAAAAAAAGAATCAAAAACTATATCAGAAATGTTTTAAATTTAAAAAACCTTTTTAATAAACCTGTACCTATTTATAGCGAAAAAAAAATATTAAATGATGGTATTAAATTACATTTAGGTTGTGGAGATGTAAATTTACAAGGATGGATTAATATTGATGGAAGACACGATGAACATGTTCATGTCGTATCCCAAGATCTAAGTCTATCTGCTTTTTCCGACAATAGTATCTCTGAAATTTATATTTGCCATGTATTAGAACACTTCTCCTATGAAGAGGCTAATAATTTGATAAGAGGATTTACTAATAAACTTTTAAATAGAGGAATATTAAGAGTATCTGTTCCTGATTTTGATAAGCTTATTGAAATTTATAATGCAAATGATAAGAATCTAGAAAGTATAAGAACATGTTTAATGGGAGGACAGAATTACAATTTAAACTTCCATAAATCTGCTTATAACAAAAATTATTTGATAAGTTTGCTGGAGAAAAATGGTTTTGAGAATTGTTCTGAGTGGGATACAATTACTGATTTTGGAAGACCTATTGGTGATTTCTCTGATACAAAATTAAAAACTGAAAAAGGTTATATTCCAATAAGCTTAAATTTAAAAGCAAATATAAGTAAAGGATAAATTAAATTTATTATTGATCATTGCATTTATTATTAATCCATTCTTTGCCATGAATTTTTAATATTTTACCCTCTTTTAACTCTATAACTTTATTGCAATATTTGAGTGTAGAAATTCTATGAGCAATCATAATAATAGTCTTTTGAGAGTAAAGCTTTACAATTGAATCCATTATTTTTTGTTCTGTGATTGTATCAATTGAGCTTGTTGCCTCATCTAAAAATAAAAAATCCTTATTTTCATATAAAGCTCTAGCAATTGCAATCCTTTGACATTGACCACCACTAAGGCTAATGCCTCTTTCTCCAACTAATCCATCATATTTGTAGGGAGTACTTTCTATATATTTTTCAATTTGCGCTGCTTTGCATGCTAATTTTACTTTATTTATATTAATATCTTTTTTATTCAAACCAAAAGCTACATTTTCTTTTATTGAAAAGTCTGAAAGGAATATATTTTGGGGTACATATGAAATTGAGGATCTCCAATTTACTAATAATTGCTTATTTCTCTCACTGTAAATATCTTCATCATTTATTTGAATATAACCTTCCTTAGGAGGAATAAGTCCCATTAATATTTCCATTAAAGTTGTTTTGCCACTTCCAGTTGTACCTATAATTCCTATATTTTGACCTTTTTGGATTTCTAAATTTATATTTTCTAAAGTATTGATATTTTTTTGATAATCAAAACTTAAAGATTTAATTTTAATAAGATTTTCTGATATCGGAACAACTCTATTGGTTGGTTTTAATTGAATTGGCATTTCCATTTCGGCTATTCTAAGAACGCTTTGTACAGATGCTGATCTATCTTTTATTCCTGCCCAATTAGTATAAATTTGTTGTAAGGAAGGTATTAATCTTTGTGCCCCAATTGCAAGAACCCCAAGTAAAGGTAAAACCTCATTAATATTATCTTTTTCATTTATGAGTAAATAAGATATTATCGCGATTAATAATAAACCTAATGATTCCATCATATATCTTGGAAAATATGCAATAAAAGCATTTTCTGCCTGCCTATTTCTTAAAAGTCTCTCCTCTTTTTTAAAGATATTAATAAATATTTCTTGATTAGATTTTAATAAAACATCTTTTATTGCTCCAATGCCTTCTTGGAGAACTTTCATTTGTGATTGATTTGCTTTGGTTACTAATTTGCTATTTTTTACTAATTTGTTTTTAGATAATTTTGCTATCAGGAGATATGATGAGCCAAAAACCAATATTGCAATTGATGCAACTTTATAATTAATTATAAAAAGCGTTAATAATACGCATAAAAATATTATAGAAGAAGTAATGAAAAGCATTATATAGTTTAAGACCCTTGAAGTCTGAGTTGATTCAGTAATAATTGTGCTTATTGTTTCACTACTATTTTTTTGTATTTGTATCTTATATTCTTGATATAGAGTTTTTTTATATGCCTTAACGCTTAAATCACTTGTTAAGGCTGCTGCTAATTTTAAATTAAAATTTAAGTTGATAATTCTTATAAAACCACTTAATAAAGCTGCAAATCCGAAAATCAGAACAATTGGTAAAAGTATTTCATTAGGACCATTAAGACCTAGAATTTTTGCAAAAATACTAAAGTTTGTGTTGTTCCATACCTTCTCAGGATCTGTAAGAGCACCTATAAATGGAATTACTAGTCCTATAGAAAAACTTTCTGCAAAACCACTTGATAACATCACTATAAACAATAAAAAAACTTGAATTTTTCTTTTTTTTGAGATATTTTTCCAAATACAAATTATTAAATCAAAATTATTTAAATAATGTTCTTTTTTATTCATTTAATTCTTTTACTTTTTTTAACTATAACAAACTAATTTTCATGAATTTTTCACTAAATTAATTTTTAATTTAAAGTCTTTTTGATGCAAATTAATAAATTATTTATGGAAATTTTTAATTTATTTAATTAAGAAACTCGAATAAAGAATCCGCTATGAAATTTGCTTCTTTTTCGCTTATATGAGGTCCAATTGGTAAAGAAATAGTATTATCTCCTAAGAATTCTGCATTTGGGAAATCGCCTTTTTTATAATTATATTTTTTGGAATAGTATGTGAATAAAGGAACTGCACTTGGATAGTGAATTGAAGATCCAATTCCAATTTCTTTTAACTTATCTTGAAGAGTATTTCTATCTATTTTAGAATTTTCTTTAATTACTATATTAAAACAATAGAAAGATGAAGTAGACTTTCCTGAATTTTTTGGAAATAATTTTACGCTCCCTAATTGTTTTAGCTTATTATTTAAAATATCAAAATTTTTCTCCCTTACTTTTAGATGTTTGTCTAACCTCTCTAATTGGCACAAGCCAACTGCAGCTTCTATTTCATTCATTCTGTAATTGAAACCAAGTGCATCTACATCATATTGTCCTGGCCTTGTTCTTTCTCCAAGAGATTTGTTATAACCAAATGCTTTTTTCTTTCTGATTTGTTCTGCTAAATATTTATTATTGGTTGTTACCATTCCTCCTTCAATAGAAGTCATGTGTTTGACTGGATAAAATGAGAAAGAACCACAATCTCCTAAATTACCAGCTTTTAGAGAATCATATTGTGCATCCATTGCAAGAGCACAATCCTCAATAACCAATGAATTTGTGGATTTTGCAATTTCATTTATCTTATTCATATCGCAAGGTAAACCAAGATAATGGACTGGCATTATTGCCTTTATTATATTTTCTTTTGAAGCCTTAGCTAGTTTTTCATAATCAATATTCCCCGTTTCCTTATCTACATCTATAAAAATTGGTGTAGCTCCTGAGAGTTCAACAACATGAGCAGTCGCTACGTGCGTCATTGCAGGGACTGCAACATAATCGCCTTTTTTTATGCCAGAACAAAATAAGGCTAGATGAAGTCCAGCTGTACAACTTGAAACTGAAATTGCATACTCAGTTCCTATTCTTTTTGCAAATTCATCTTCAAATTCTTTAGTTACTTTGCCATGTACCAATATACCCGATTCCAAAACTTCTTTTATTCTGTTTATCTCTTGTTTACAGACTATAGGTTTTCCGAAAGGAATTTTTTTTATCATTTTTTTATTAAACTTTAAATAATATATTATATTTCATTAATGAAATACTAAAGTACTGAAAACTTTATTAATTAATCAATTTATATAGATTTTTGATTTAAGCAAAAAACTTTTAAACATCTTTTTAGGAAATCTTATCTATTAAGAATATACCCGTGATTTAATTTTAATTCTTCATTATTTTCAAATTTATAATCGATTATTTTTATGGCACAGTCTGCACAGATTACATAAGGACCACTGCCCTGTAAAAAAATTATTTTGCCTTGAGTCCCCTTTATTTTTAAAGAAGAAATCTCAGCATCGAAAATTCTTAATTTCTTATCATCATATATTGTCCATGCTCCTTTATAGGGATAAGTAAGTGCTTTTATAAATAAAATTATCTCTAAAGATTTTTTCCTAAAATCTATAAAACCGTCTTCATCATTTCTTTGGTGCCAATAACAAGCTTCTTTATTATTTTGCATTTCACCTTGATATCCTTTAAATACTTTTTCTATAGCACTAATAGTTAATTCTGGGAAAAGACTATTTGCCTTTTTATGTAAAGTATCAATAGTATATTTTTCTTTATTCTCAAAAAAGGTTTTCTCAATTATGTTTCCCGAGTCAATACCTTCATCCATTTTGATAATTGAAATACCAATTTTCTTCTCTCCATTTATTTTTTGCCAATTTAAAGGCGAACCTCCTCTGTATTTAGGTAGAGGCCCTGCATGCAAATTTAGTACACCATATAAGGGAATATCTAATAAATCCTTTTTAAAAATCTGAGAGAAACCAGCAACTAAAAATAAAGATGGATTTAAAGATTTTATTTCCCTTAAAAAGGAATTCTCATTAACATCTTTAATTTCTCTAATTTTATTTTTTGCTAAAAAAGTTTCAAATAATGATTTTTTCCCTTTAGATGTAATTAATAAACTTACTTTAAAATCATTTTCTAATAATTTTTTTAGAACACAAATTCCCCTTGTATTATTAGAAAAAAAAATAATATTATTTTTTTTCATAAAATAACAAGTATTTATTCATTGACTTGAGATGAAAAAGTTTTTTTGTCATTTCGCTCTTCATCATAATTAATCAAATTTTTATACCAATTTATATATTTTCTATATCCATTATTTAAATTATGAGTAGGTTGATAATTTATTAAATTCATTGCTTTGCTTATATCCAGTGATCCTCTTTCAGGGACAAGAGCATTTCTTTCAATATATTTAACATTGATTCCTTGGAATTCATCTTGAATAATTTCAGCCATAGTATTTAATGTTTGAGCATTACCATAAGTAATATTGAATATTTGGTTTTTAGAATTTTCGTTTTCGATTACTTTTCTTATACCTTGCACTAAATCTTCAATATATGTGAAATCTAATGCATCACTTCCATCACCTTGTATTACAATATCATTTCCTCTCATTGCATTTTCAATAAATATCTGACCAACCCTCCTACTAATACATCTTTCACCATATAAAGCAGAGGGTCTTATAATCGTATATGGGAGATTAAATACTTGTTCATAAGCGATTACAAGTTTTTCACCACCATACTTAAGTGCACCATATATACCAATAGGATTGCAAATACTTTCTTCGTTAACATTCCCACTTTCAAAATTACCATAGACCATACTTGATGAGAAATATACGAAATGTTTAATGGCTGGAATTCTTGAACAATCCAATGCATTTTCTAATGTTCTAAAACTATGATCAAAAGTAGAGTATGGATCTTTATTAGATCTGCTGGCATGAGATACGGCAGCGAGGAAAACGACTATATCAGGTTTTACTTTTCTATATATTTTTGAAAGTCTGAAATAATCTCGCGCGTCATCCACATATAAAGGTATAGATTTTTCTTCAAGTAGTTTTAATCTTTGGTTAATAATATTCAAATATAACTCTCTCTCCTGCATTTTATTTGGATAATTATGGAGTGAAAGCAGATTATTTACTTGCAAGCCATCAACTATTGAGACATCGGCTCCTTTCCCTTTTAATTCTAATGCGAGATTATGCCCAATAAATCCAGCGCCTCCTATTAAAAGTATTCTCATACCATTTGAGTCATTCAATATATCCTTTGCCATTTGTTTTTAATTCGTTATGGATATATACTTTACCATTTGAGGCATTTTATATTTATAACTTTTTTCTATTGCTAAAGATACCGCCATAGAATTAAGTACTTCTTGTGAAGTAACTGCTGGAGGTATTTCCCTATCTAAAATATTATCAACGAATTTAGGTATCATATCTCCTTTAGATGAGCCTGGATAAGGATCATTTATCAAAATGGGTTCTGAACTTGGATCGCGCGATGAGAAGTAAGCACATCCCAAAGGTCCATGATGAAAAGTACTTTTAGTCCCGTATAAAGAAATTCTATGACCATGTGGAATCATTGCTGAGTAATTTGAAGTAATACTTCCAATAGCTCCATTCTCAAACTTTATTAGTGCAGTCATACAGTCAGGATATTTAAATTGGGTATTTTGGGTTGCTATTTTTGTTCCAATTGCATTTACTTCTATAATTTTTTCATTAGTCAACCAAAGTAATAAATCAATTAAATGTATACCGCCACCATGCATTACAGAATAAAAAGGTATCTCACCTCTCCATCCTGAAATTATTTTGTGAATTCTACCATAATCATAACTAGCTTCCATTAGATAAATTTTACCTAATTGATCTTTACTTAATTTGCTTTTTAAATTTATAAATCTAGGTGTATACCTTAATATTAAATTAGAAGATAAACATAACTCTTTATTATTTTTTAGAGATTTTGATATCGATATGAACTCTTCCTCATGTAAACAAAGTGGCTTCTCAACAAACACATTTTTTTTATTTTCCAAAGACTTCAAAATTTGTCTTGAATGATAATTATCATATGAAGCTATTGAAACAATATCAATTTCTGGATCATCAAGAATATCATTTTCATCAGAAGTATATAAATAATGTGGGTATCTATTTTTAACCTCTTCTAATTTTTGATTATCAAAATCACATAATTTCTTTACTTCACAATTTGGATGATTCTGGTAACCCAATATATGTTGTTCTCCAACCCCTAAACCAATAACACCAACTTTAAGAATTTTTTTAGTCAATTTCTATGTTTTTTTCTTTAAGTTATTTTTTATTTTAGCAAGTTCTTCCCATCCTAAGCTCATAGTTTGTTTATTTGTTTTTAATAAATTTTCTATTTCAAAAAAATCTTCCTGAGTGTCTATAGAAAGTTGAACTTCTGAATAATTTAAATCTTTATTAGAAAAATCAAGTATTTTGAAATTGCTTTGACGATTATAAAAACCTAAAGTAACGTGCTCTCTCTCTTGAGATGAGAGTTTATTTTTGACTAATTTTTGAAGAGCTTTTAATGAAATAATTTCAATACTTTGACCTTTAGGAAAAGTTCTTTTAAGGATATTTGAAATAAGATCATAATCATGATTCTTACCGATGCTTATAGCTCTATCTACTAAATTTGGATCAATTAGAGGACTATCACCTGATATTCTTATGAAGTTTTTGCATTTGAAATATTCTGCAGCTTCAATATATCTTTGGACAACATCATCTAGAGGACCACGGAAATAAGAAATTCTTTCATTTTTGCAAAAATCTATAATTGGATCATCACTTTTATTTTTGGATGTAATAATAACACTCTTAGTTTTATATTTAGTTTTTTTTAATCTTTCTATAGTCCTTTTTAAAATAGGTTTGCCTGCACACTTCTTTAAAACCTTACCAGGCAACCTTGACGAATTTATTCTTGCTTGAACAAGGATATACATTTATTTTAGTTAAATAATTATTGGCATTAATTTTTTAGGAACAACCCCGTGTAGATCTATTATAAAACCATCTTCCTTGATTAAATTCAGCCATTACTGGTAACTCAAATTTATGCATGAATTGTGATCAACTAATAGTACTGCAAAAGTATAACTTTTGTTTTGAGGTAATTCTTCAATAAAATTAATTCTTCCAATTTCTTTAATATTATCTTAAAAAAAAAGGATCATGTACATGATATTGGAGACCTAGATTATTAAGATGATTATAAACTTCAAAAACCTTTAAATTTCTTATATCGTTGGTATCTGCTTTAAAATTTAAACCTAGAAGAATTATATTCTGATTAAGAATTTTAAGATTTTTTTGTATTAAATTTTTAACTATAATTTCTGATATCCAGTTACTCATCCCATCATTTATTCTTCTTCCAGTTGATATCATGTCGGGGTAATAAACTCCTAATTTTGACTTATAAGTGAGATAATAAGGATCAACCCCAATGCAATGACCACCAACCAAATTTTTAATTATTTCTTTATAGCCAAACCACAGAATTGCCAAAAAAATATTTTAAAAAGTTTTACTCAAGCAATAGTCGATAAAAGTTAAAATTTTTCTGAATAAATTTATTTGTAAAAAAGCAGAAAAGATACTAAAAAAAGATTTAAAATAGGCTTTAAGAAATGTAGATAATTTTGATGTTGTGATGTGCCATTATAATTTAATAAACCACGTTGAAGTTGAACCTTTTCTTTCAAGTTTAAAAGAAAAATCTACAGTAATAATTGGATCTACTCCATTCGCAGGCGGACTATTATCTAAAAGAAAAAAGTTCAAAGGAATTGCTACTTTAAAAAGTGATTTATTTTATTCGCTAAAAGAATTACTACCTAGACAAATAATACAAAAAAAGAAAGCAATTACAATTTTGAATGAAATAAGCGATAAATCCTATGCTGAAATTTTTCCTCTTGAATTTTCACTTAATTCAAAATTTACTGACATAACAATATTTGGTTCACTATCAAAGAAATAAATCATTAATTCAGCTGAATTAATTTAATAAAAAATTTTTCGAACCAAGTCAAGTATTACTAGATTTCTCTATTTTTCTAAAATTATTGTTCCAAATAAATTTAAATTTAATAATTCCTGATATTTTTTTAAATTTTGTATTTCTGAAAATTTTATCGATCCTAATTCTAAAAGCAAGAAGTTAATACTTTCTTCTTTTGTTTCTTCATCAAGTATAGAATTTAAGATTCTAATATTTTTATTATTCAAATTTTTTTCTAATAAATCTTTAATTTCTTGCATTTTATTTAATTCTACCTCTCCTATTTTTATAAGATTTACCTCTTTATTTGGGTTCTTATTTATATATTCTCTTAAAAAATTAATCTTATCTTCAAATAATTTAACCTTACTAAAATTTAAAACCTCTAAAAATTCTGTGCCAGAAATTTCTATTAATTCTTTTAATTCAAAAACAATTCCTGATCTTTTTTCTTTAATAAATGAAAAAATCATACCTGATGCAGAACCAAAAAATAATGCAATAAATAGTAGTGTATTTCTTATATTACCTACTGGATCTTTTAATAATGTTGGTTTTGTTATTAATTCCCAAGGTTCTTGTTGTTTTGATTTATTTAATTCATTAAACCTTAATTCATCCTCAAGTTTAATTAGTGTATTTTCATCTCTAGAAGCGTTTCTAATTAATTCCTTATATTTTAATAAAATATCTTTAGGCCTAGAACTAGCTTCCAAAATCGCCTCAGTTTCTAGCTTCTTAGCATTAAGATGATCAATTGCTTTTCTTTTAAGGAGTAAAACTAATGAATCTCTATATTTTGATAATTGTTTTATAGTTACGTCATCTTCTTTATATAAAATTCTTACTTCAGCTAGCTCAATTTCTATATTTTCTAATATCGAAGATAACTTATCATCTACAAAATTAGGAATGGTCATTCGTATAAATTGTAATTCTTGATCTGTTAATTCATTAATTTTTTTTATTTGCAAATCAATTCTTCTTATTTCATTCGCTGAAGATACTCTTCGATTTTCAATATTTATATTTTCAGGCAAAAAACTTGGGGATATATTTATTTTTTGCTCTTCTGAATAAGAAATTCTTGATTCAATATTATTATCTAGAAAAACAAGATCTTGATCGATAGCAAATTCCTGAGCTTCCTTTAAAGACTTAGAACTCTTTTTATTAAAAATTTGAATTTGTTCTTTTAAATATTTTTCACTCGATTCATCAGTTCTTTTTTTTCTTTTGCCAGAATATTTCTGATATGAAGCACTAATTTTTTCTAAAACTGGCAAAATAATTTTTTTTTCATGATCCTTATATGAGATATTTAAAATTGAAGTTTTATCTTGAAGACCAATAATTAAATTTCTTTTTTTCCATTGTGAAAATTCATAATGTTTTTTTGAAGGATTTCCTTTTTTTAACATCACCATTTCAAAAACAGGCATTAAAACCGAAGGGCTTTTTAGTATTTCAACTTCTGTTTCCAAATCTTTAGATTTATTTAATCCTCCAAAATTTCGTAAAAACGAACTTGCAATAACATCTTTATTGTTCTGATTATCTGTATTTAAAACGATTTGAAACTGTCCTTCCCAGGTTTTCTTTGGTAAAAAAGAGCAAAAGTATCCTGAAATTAGAAAAACTGATGAAAAAAGAGCAATTATTTTCTTATTTCTAATTAAAAAATTTAAAATTATTTTGATATCAATTTCTTGATCACTCTTTGATTCATCAATCTGGTTTTTTTTCGTATTTAAATTAGAATCCATAGATTAAATATCAAATAAGAAAAATTAGATTAAGTTTTCAATTAAAGTCACTATGATAACATAACTCAGTTTAAGTATTAATTCTAAAAGTTTTTAAACTAAATTTTTCTCCAAACAGCTAATAATTTACCTTGAAAAACAACTTCATCTAAATTTAGTTTAATTGGATCATAAGCAGGATTTGCTGCTTCTAAAAATATTTTATCGCCTCTTTTGAAGAAATATTTTAACGTAGTGCCTAAGCCTGGAACCATTGCACTTACAATTGATCCATTCCTTAATGTGTATGAATCAGAAATTGGCTCCATTAAAACCATATCTCCATCTGCTATGCAAGCATCTATCATTGAATCTCCATTAACTGTAAGTGCAAAAACATCCTTTTTCTTCAACACCTCATTTAGATCCAAGCTTTGATTAACATCAGAAAAAGTTTCGATTAACCCCCCAGCTGCTATTGAGCCCATAATAGGAACACCCTCGACAATTTCATCAACAATTTGCATTGTTCTAGCTTTACCTTCTTGCCATGAAATATATCCTTTCTCTTGCAAGTGTTTTAGGCGGCTTTGAATTGGCGCAGGAGATTTCAACCCCATGGCTTGCATCATCTGTCTAATTGATGGACTATGTTTAAAGTTTTTCATATAATCCTTTATCCATCCATAAAG
>MDTB01144454.1_pt1 | contig 29975 bp, 28 predicted proteins | sample 811161 | NCBI WGS metagenome assembly MDTB01 (sample SAMN05326650, study PRJNA326480) | marine metagenome | isolation source: seawater | place: Mediterranean Sea | collected 2009 | reverse complement strand
TAAATTGGGAAACCACACCTGTATTTACTGATGAAGAAGCTGGTCCATTAGTTGCCAAAGTCTACTCATAGAAAGTGATTGGGAGTCGATCCAAAAAAATGATCTAATTGCCCCTTATTAAAATTAATTTTTAAAAATTATCCATGAATAAATATATCCCACGGAAAGAATAGAAAAAACAATGATCATTATGAAGTATTTAATTCTTAAATAAAATTTATCCCATGAATATGGAAGACATAGGATTCCGTTAAGCACTGTTGATAATGCAAAAAATGTTACTGAGAAGTGTGCAGGGTTTTTAGTTGAATAAATATAACTCAAATGAAATAACAAAACCGCCCACCCTATGTATGTGAAAAGACTCCCTAAATTGAACAAATAAGCTTTATTCATAAAAAATTACACATATTTTTAAAGCTTAATACAAACACAATAATTAACAATTGACAGTCGATATAAAATAAGAGGCAATTTGCACTTTTCTCTTTATCGTGCTATGAAAAAGAAAATAACTTTGATTTATGCGTTTATTTATAATATTACCTTTGTTATTAGGTTTTTCAGTTCCAGCGATTGCTCATAATGAAGCAAATACAGATTCAAAGATAGTTGGAGACTCAAGTTGTCCAGCAGACCAGTACCTACAATGTTTTTCATTGCAATGTTATTGTCAACCTTGTAGTATTGATGGGGAACCTTTGTCTCCACTTCCCAGCGATTGCAAGTAAGATTAAAAACTCACTTTCAACTTTCCAGGTTTTATTTAAAATGAGAATTTAAAATAATTAACAGTCGATCTAAGATAAATGGCATTTAGTTAGTTAAATTTTTCTACAAATTTGATTTTAAGAGACAGTTGACAGAATTCGAACCTGGGAACTAGTTCTTCCAAAGAATACTAACGAACAAGATTAAATATCTTTATTTTATAAATATATATATCTTCATGTTTAAATCAATATTGAGATGACCATGGTTTATTTAAAGATTTTTCAATATTTAATTTTTTTCTAATCTCATTAATTGGTAATTCTAAATCGTTTTCGTATCTATAAAATGTAATATTTTTGTTTGCATTTAATCCCATTCTCAATCCTTCAATTATTGCTTCAAGTATGAAATCTTCACCATCATGAATAAAATAATCAATAATATTTTTTATAACATGCACTATATTTAAGGGGGAGGTCTTTTGAGCTAAATAAAAAGCTTGTATTACTAATTCTCCTACTTGACTAGTATCAACGTTAGTAAGTATGTGAATATAATCATGAGTTTGCTGAATTCTAGTTTTAATTAGTACATGCCTTGGGATAGGATGACTTATAGTAAATCGCATAGTTGGCGGTACAAGATGTATCGTTTCTTGATCTTGAGTTACATATAAAAGGTAGGTAGACATAATCCTTCCCAACGAATCCTTTGGCATACTCATGAGATCCTCAAGACCACAAACCTTGGGTATCCATTTTTCTTCTAAAATCTTATCAATTTCCTTGTTAGCAGAATGTAAACCAATTTTTGAGGTTGCTATCTGATATGCCTCTTCAATTTGTTCCAAGAAGCTAACATCTCTCAAAAAGAAATCACTTAAAGTTAGTCTTTTACTTTTAACTTTCTTCTGCATTTTTTAAATTTATAAAGTTAAAATTTAGATAAATTACTATTTCATATTTTAATTAAATTGCGATAATTTGCATTAGATTTATTTTTTCAATTTAAGTATTAATTGATACCATTACTAATATAGAAAAAAAATACTTATATTTTGTTAAAGATTATGATAGTATATAGGTATTGTAAAAAAAATTTCAAATGACTGTAGAAAACGCAAATGCATTTCTTGATTCTTTAAAAAAGGATGGACATAGCCCTGAGTTGTTATCAAAAATTGGTACTGATTTTGATTCCTCACATATGACTGAGGCCTTAAAAGCAAGAGGTACATCTAAAGACGAACTACTTAAAGTAGCTGCTGGTGGTAGTCCAACAAGTGAATGGATATCTACAGGTGCTGCAGTTGTTGGAGCCGCTGCTGCTGGTGCCTAACTTAAAAATTACATAACTATAAACAACTTTAATTAGTTGTTTTTTTTTGTTAATTTTTAAAATTTAATATAAATGCTCCCACATAAACAAATAGGCAATCCTAAAGAGGAATTCTGGTTAGGGTTAATAGATGGGATATATGCTATTTCTATTACTTTAATAGTACTTGAGCTTCCAGACCTTTTCGCAAGTACATTATCTTTCTTTGATAAAATAAATGTTGAAGATAAAATATTTGCATTATCAATAATTATTGGTAATAGTCTTTTTAATTATATATTTGTCTTTTTGATTATGTATGAATGTTGGTGTTTTCATAGGGCCTCAATAAAACTTACAGGGTTACATGAAAGAGGGCAAAACTTTTTTAATAGTTTGCTTCTTAGTATTATGTGCCTAATTCCAGCAACAATGTCACTACTTCTTAAGGGAGAAGTAGACATTATTAATAGAATCACTAGTCAGTTAGATGGTGCAAGTTTGATTAAATTTCTTTTTTCGAGTTTTAATTCAACTCCTTATATTCAATTTATTTATTTGCAAACATCACTTTTCTTTTTGATATTAATTTTACTTTTGATAAAAGCTAAGGAGAAAAACAATGAGATAACTCATGTAATGATTGAGTCAAAAAAAAGACTATTTATATTTTCAATACTTTTTGCATTAAATATTTTCCTTACTTTACCATTTGATTTAATTAACTTTTTTTACCTTATTTATTCAAATTATGAAAGAAAAACATCTAATTATTAATGTAAAAACATATCCAGCATTTAAAAGAATTATTTTTTTATTATTTGATTATAAATAAAAAAGTGTTAAACAAAATATCAATTACATTTTTAAATTTAATCTTTAGGTTCCTTTTATATTTTAAAGCTTATAAATTAATTAAAGTCCTTAAATTTCTTTTAAAAGCAAAAAATCATAAAATTTCAAAGCTATATTTCATATATTCAAAAATGTATCTAAGAGAAAGAAAGTACATAATTGCAGAAATATTTTTAAAGAAATATCTTTTTAGTTTCCAAAATGATTTTTTAGCAAAATCATATTTAGGTATAATTCAATTTACCTTAGGTAAAGTAAGCGATTGCAAACGCATCATCGATGAACTTGATAATATTAGATATGAAAACTTAAGATTTAATTTACTTAAGGCAGAATACTATTTTTCTTTAGAAGAAATTAATTTGTTTAAAATTAATGCTGAAAAGTGTTTATCGGTTTCAAATAAATTTAATTTTCTTTATGAAAAATTGATTTCTAATTCATTAAAGGAAAGAGATCTTAATAATGCAGAATATTATGCTAAGAGATTAAAAAAAGATAAGAAATTCTTTTCTAATGCCATATTACAGCTGTCTTATATAAATCTATATAAAGGGAATATTCCTTTGGCGAAAGAATATATAACTAATTTAATTTCTAAATTTCCTAATTTTTATCAAGGGTATTTTCTTTTTGTATCATTATCATTGCATAAAAAACATCCTAAAATAAAAAATTTTATCCTAAATAATAATGAAATTTTATCTAAATTAAATAAGGAAAAGATAAGCGTTTTATTTGCAAGATCAAAAATATATAAAGATGAAAAAAATTATTATTTAAGTGCAAAATATTTAAGAATGGCTAATAATCTTAAATTAAAATATTTTCCTTCAAATTATAATTTTCTAATTGAGCAATCTGCATATATATTATTAAATTTTAAATTCTTTTATAAGGATCAAGTTAATGTTCAAAAAAAAATAACCTCAAGCAAAATTGAATATATTTTTATAGTAGGCTTACCCAGATGTGGCTCAACATTACTAGAAAAAATCTTATCCGTTAACCGAACTATTACAAGCATAGGAGAATCTCCAGAATTCGAAGGACAGCTTTTAAATTGGTTAAATGATGAAAAATCAAAGGAGTTTCAATATCGTTCTTCTGGTAAAAAAATAATTTTGGATAAAAATTTATATAATTTTAAATATGTAGGATATATTTGCAAACTTTTACCTACAGCAAGGATTATTCATTGTGTGAGGAATCCTTTAGATAATATACTTTCCTTATATTATTCTAATCTAAAGGAAAATAATTTTTCATCATCAATAGAAGATAGTTCTAATTTCTTATTGCATCAAAGAAATGTTATGCAATTTTATAAAAAAATATTTAAAGATAAAATTTATACTATTAATTATGAAGATATTGTATTTAATTCCAAAAATAGTTTAATAGAACTTATAAATTGGCTCGAATTTGAGTGGATTGATGGCTATCTTCAGCATCAAAAGTTACAATCAATTTGTAACACCGCAAGTTGTGTTCAGGTCCGTTCACCTATTTATAATACTTCTGTAAATCAAAGTAGACATTATAAGAATATTTTAAAACCCGCAATAAAAATTTTAAATCAAGGTATTCCTGATTAATATTTAAATATGATAAAAACAATCTTTCGCACTTTTAAAAATTTGTAGATGAGACAATATATCATAACCATTTTATTAGCTACTTTTCTATCTTATATTCATCTTGTAGTAGTTTACTTTTCAAGATTAAGTATTTATAAACAAAAAATAATTACATCAATAGGTGGAGGTATATCTATAAGTTATGTTTTTCTTCACTTAATGCCTGAATTAGCTGTTTCAGCATCACAAAAGTCAAAATTTGTAATTGATAATTATGATTTTATTCTGAACGCAAAAATATTTGAATTTACAATATTTTTAGCTTCATTTCTGGGTTTAATATCTTTATTTATAGTTGACACCATCTGCGAAACTTCAAATAAGAAAGAATCTCAACTAAGCTTGAAACTAAATTTATTTTATAGCTTTGCAATCAATTTCATATACAGTTTTTCACTTTCAGAAATTGTAAAACAGGGTTTGATATATTCCATACTATTTACCTTAACTTTATCTGCACATATTTTTGCATCCGATAGGGTAACTATGAGACATCATGAGAAGCTTTTTAAAAAAAGATACAAGTGGTATGGTTTTGCGGCTATTTTCCTTGGTTTAATAAGCTCGTTCTTTTTTGATAATCATGATAACTTATTTTCAGATTATGCTCTAGCATTTTTTAGTGGCGGTATTTTATTAAACGCTTTTCTTGAAGAATTGCCAAAAAAATCCTTAATAAATATTAAATGGTTTTTATTGTCTGTTATTTGCACTATGGTTTTAATATTTATAAGTATAATCTTTAAATACCACCCAATAAATTGATGGCTAATAGTAATTTAGAAATATCACTAACAAAAGAAGAGATTAAAAGATATTCCAGGCATTTAATATTGCCAGAGTTTGGATTTGAGTGTCAACTAAAATTAAAAAGAAGTAAAGTCTTATGTATTGGTGCAGGAGGTTTGGGTTCGCCTTTATTAATGTATCTTTCAGCCGCAGGTGTTGGGAATATCGGTTTGGTTGATTTTGACAATGTCGATGAATCAAACCTGCAACGACAAGTTATTCATTCCACAAAGTGGATTGGCAAACCTAAATCAGAATCTGCGAAATCAAGGATTCATGAATTAAATCCTAATTGCAATGTAAAAATATATAATGATTCTTTATCTACACAAAACGCCTTAGAAATATTTAGTGATTACGACGTGATTTGTGATGGTACTGATAATTTTCCAACAAGATACCTAGTAAATGATGCTTGTGTAATTTTGGGTAAGCCAAACGTATATGGATCGATACTTAAGTTTGAAGGTCAAGCATCAGTTTTTAATTTAACTAAGAATAGCCCTAACTATAGAGATCTAATTCCAGAACCGCCCCCACCTGAGTTGGTGCCATCATGTGCAGAAGCAGGGGTAATAGGAGTACTCCCTGGAATAATCGGTTTAATACAGGCTACAGAAACAATTAAAATAATAACCGGAATTGGTAAGACTCTTGATAGACGATTGTTAGTCTATGATGCTTTGGATATGACTTTCAGAGAGCTCAAAATTGGAGTATCAGAAGATAGACCAATAATTAAAGAATTAGTTGATTATAAACAATTTTGCTCACCTAAAAATATTGATAAGAATCAAAGTGAAATAATAGATAAAATATCAGTCTGGGAACTTCATAAGCTTTTAAAAGATGAGAAAAATGCAATATGCTTATTAGATGTAAGAAATAAAGTTGAATATAAAATTTCTAAAATTAATGGCTCTAACCTAATCCCTTTAGTTAATATTGAGGACGGCTCCTCAATAGATAAGATTAGAAATATTTGTAAAAATAAAAGACTTATTATTTATTGTAAAAGTGGCATTAGATCAGAAAAAGCAGGTATAATTTTAAAACAAAATGGAATTGTATCAGAAAATCTAGAAGGAGGAATAGATGCTTGGTCTCAACAAATAGAAAAAGACAAAATTCTTTATTAGCTTAAATTAAATTTCTATTGTTTGATCAAACAATTCAGACAAGGATTTATCTGAAGAAGTTGTAATTAATGTAGAACCTCTTGATTTATAAAATTCTAATATTGCCTTAGTTTCATTTTTATCTATATCACAAAATGTTTCATCAACAAAAATATATTTTGGGGACTTTATTGTTGCTTTCAATAAAAATAGCTTTTTTTTGATTTGGATTGGTATAGAAGCCGCCATAGGACTTACAACGGTCCCCAGTCCCATGGGTAATGTTTTCATGAATTCATCAAGAAAAAAGTCTTTCAATAAATTATTAATCCTATCTGAAGAAACTGATAACCCTGCTGAAAGATTATTTTTTATACTACCTTGCATGAAAATTAAAGATTGTGGGACATTTGATATATGATTTCTAAATACTCTTGGTGCCATCAATTTTAATTCAGAATTAGAAATTACAATTGCCCCTTCATAAGATTTATGCATACCAGATAGCAATGCTAGCAAAGTTGTTTTACCAGAACCTGGTTTTCCTAGTATTAGATTATTACTGCCAGGTGTAACTTGAAAACTAAGATCTTTAATAAGATATCTTTCAGATTTTTTGTTTGATTTTGAAGATTGAATTGAAAAAGATAGTCTCCTTGCAGAAATACTTCCGTCATAAACTTTTGGAGTCCCTTCTAATGAAGATTTTTCTGCTTCAAGAGAAATAACTTCCTGTGCTCTTTGCCAATATGTCGCTACCTGTACGGCAGCTGTAATCGTTTTATCAATTGCTTGTTCAAAATTTCTTAGAAAAGTGTTAGTGCAAGTAAGGAAAGCTATTACAGATCCAATTGTTAAAATTGCTTCTCCTGAATTTACTAAGGAATATGCTGTTGGTAGTAGGAATATATAAGTTATATACATAACCATATCTGTAAGTAAATCTACCCTATCTCGGAACGTTGTTGAATTAAATATTGCTCCAATTAAGGGCCTAATGAGTGAACCATATTTTTCAAAATAATCTCCTGAAGTGCCAAAAGCTCTTAACTCTGAGATTCCATTAATCGCATCATTGGTAGTAGCAAGCATCTTGCCATCCAATTCTGTCATGGCAGAAAAATATTTTATTCTTTTGGTAGCAGCATAATAAGTAGATATTGCTAAAACCAGTGCTCCTATTATTACAATTGTGGCCATTTTCCCTGAAAAAGTCCATAGATATACAAAGTTAAAAATTACTGATAAGTATGCTGTAAGTATTGGAATAAGATTTGTAGTAATCGTACTTCTTAGTGTAGATATTCCTAAAACTCTACTTTGCATACTCCCGACTGTGTAAGTTGAAACAAGCTCTGGTCTTAGCCTCAATAATCTATCAACCATCATAGTTTGCAAATTTGAATCAGCGATAATTTCAAATCTAACTAAATATCTTGCTTGTATTAGTTGTATAAAGTAAATAAGTGTTAATACACCTAAAGCCGATATGCCGAAGAAGATTAAGGAATAAAGTCCGCCATATGGAATGTAAAGAGAAGTCAATTGACTAATAATAAAAGCAGGTATTAATGTTGCTCCTGCTAATAAAATGCAAGTCAAAATAACAAGACTAAAAGGAAGCCAAGCATCTTCCATTCCAATTTTTACAAATTCCCAGGCACTTGGTTTGGCTGGAGTAGTGGGGAATAAAGTAATAATTTGCCCTTGAGGTATTTTCTCTCCATCCTTAACTATTATTTCTTTTTCTTTATTTAATATCTTATAGCCTGATCCATACCTAATACAGGCACATACTTTTTCATCTTCAGATATGAATAAATATGATCTGTCATCAATATATATACTAGGAGTTTCTGATACTCGATAAGGAACTCCTGAGGTATTAAGTAATTTTATAGTTGCATCATATTCAGTATCGCAATCTGCGAAATCAACATAAGGATATAATTCTGAACAGCTTGATTCTAAGCGCACAATTTTACCAACTGCAAAATATACGTTTTGGAATTTACTACTAGAGCCAATATCTTTTGTTTCTTCATTAACAATTTTAGGTAAGAAATCACCAAGGGTTTCTGTTCCAAAATCAAAACTATCTTTTTCATCTTTTAAATATTTCAGAGATCTACTTTGAATTGATTCGAAATAAATCTCTGAAATATGATTTAGTGTGTTTAAGAATGCGTTGAATATTTCATCTGGATTTTGATCCAATTGTAATTTATCTAATGATTGAGAATTAAAAGGGGAATTTCCAGCTATGAAATTAAAGTTATTTGGAATTAAGTAAGAAATAGTATAAGAATCATTCTTTTTTAAATTATTTGAAGATAAGGGAAATAAATCATCTTTATTTCCAGTTATTTTTATTAAATTATTTGTTTTGTTTACAAAAGAGACTGTTTTTTCTTGAGCTGAATAATCGAAATTTAATTTTGTTACCGCTTTAGAATTAATACTTGTATTGCTATCAACTAATTCTGCTTTTTTATAAAGTGATATTAAAGAATTATTTATTAATGAAATCACATCATCTGGATCTGTAAAATTCAAATCTTTAAGATTTTTCTTACTTATATTTTTTATTGGTTTAAAAGAAAGTTTGATATTGTCATTTAAAAAATTCCAAAAAGAATTATTTAAATCTCCAGAAGTTATATCCATAAGATGAATACTAAATCGACCATCAGGGATTTTGATATCGGCATAAACCCTTGAATAGGTATTATTTATTTTTTTTATGTTTGAATTCATTTGATATTTTTTATTAAATTTGAAGTTTCCACTTCAACTAAATTCCCCTTATTTAAAACTAGTGATCTGTTTGCAAAGGAAATTATGTCTGGGTCCTTCGAAACAAAAATTACTATTGGAACACACGAAACAATTGAATTGATTAATCTTTGAGATAATTCACTAGGATATTGACTTAAAACATCATCTATTAAAATTATTCTGGGTTGCCTTATCAGTGCTCTTAAAAGATGAATAGAATTTTTAGTAGTTTTACTAGTTGGACTTATTTGAGAAATTGAAGTTGATAACCCATCTGAAAGTTCGTTAAATATTCCATCAAGATGATAAAAGTCTATTGTTTTTAAAATATTTTCAACCGATATTGATTTATCGAAAACTCTTAAGTTGTCTAAAACTGTAGCGTCATATATATATTGTGATTGAGAAACATACGATATTGATTTTCTTAGAGAAATAGAGGAGAAGTCTTTTATATCAGTGTCGGAAATATTAAACTTATCGTGATCTGAATCTAATAAACAAGAGAGGCATTGTAGCAATGTTGTTTTACCTGAACCAGGAGGACCTGTTAAAGAAATAACATCTCCTTCTGTAATATCTATATTTATTGAATTAAAAATTGGTTCAGCATTTGGAGTGAATTTAAATGAAAGATTTGAAATTTCTATCTTTGGATTAGAAGAAATTTTCCTATTACTATCATTTAATTTTTGAATTTTGTTTTTGTCATTATCTTCAATCTCTTTCATTTCTCTAATTGTCACTTTATCATCATCAGCTTCCCATAAATCTTTAAGCCTATTGACATCTCCAACAGCACTACTAAATGAAGCGTTTACTCCAGAAAGTGTGTTTATTGGCGCTAAAAAAGCTTGCGCTATCATTCTAAAACTTAGAAATTCACCCAGGCTTAATTTTCCGGATAAAATAAAGATACCTGAAAGAATAACTATTAAATAATTTGATAATTGATTTAAATATAATGTAGTTGCAGTATTTCTTTTCTCGATTAATCCTTTTTTGGTATTAGCATCTAATGATTCTTCAAAATTATCGCACCATTGCTGAAATAAAGCTGTTTCCTGACCATTGGATTTAATTGAATTAAAGTTTTGAGTCATATAAAGAATATTTGATGTTTGTTTTCCCTGTGCCATTGATGATTTTTGAGATAGCTGACTTAAAGAAGATGCGACAGCAATTAAAGTTTTAAAAATAAATAACCCAAGCCCTAATACAATTAGTCCCAATATCCAGTTGTAAGAAAGCATAATTAACAAATAGATGAGCATTGTAAGTACTCCCACAAAGGCTCCAGCCAAGCTGCCTGTAAGAATATTTGATAAGCCAACGTTTAATGTAATTCTTTGACTTATTTCCCCAAGATCTCTAAGAGGATAAAATGTTATAGGTAATGAAATTAGTTTTTGAAATGTTTTCTCAATGAGTCTAGATAGCATAGCTAAATGCAATCTTCTCATTATTATTTTCTGCAGATAATTAAATATGAAAGAAATTCCAACTATTAATGCAAGAAGCCATATATATGAGTTTGTTAAATCTTTCTGTTCAAGTAAAGTGTCAGTAAAATATCCAACGTAACTACTCAAGGTAACAGTAGGGATTGTTTCAGCAAATCCAACAATTACATAAAGAATTAAGGAATATTTATAATCTTTAACAAGTTGTAAAAGATCCGAATATGGATTTGGTGCTTTTCCACTTTTTTCAAATTTTTCATTTGGCCAAGCACTTATAACTAGTCCAGAATATTCTTTAGCAAAATCTTCAGGACTTACCTTCCTGTAACCTTTTGCTGGATCGCTAATTAAGAAATCTTTACCATCAAATTTTTCTATAACAATCCAGTGAATTTTTTTTACCCAAGCTATGCAGGGATATCTACATTCAGGATTTTCTTGCTTAAGTTCATCAATAGTTGGTTGAAATCCTTCTGAATCACAATTTAAGCTTCTTAATGCAGTAGCAATATTGAAAGCTGTTGAACCGTCTTTAGTAACATTAGTAGCTATCCTTGCTTCCTCCGTTGAAAGCCATTTATCGTAATATCCAAGTATGATCCACGTCGCTACTGCTCCACACTCTATGGGTTCTACTTGAATTTTTGATGGAGTTTTATATTTTGTCATTAGTCAATTCCAAAAAACTTTTTAAGAGCAGGAAGTCCTAAAGTAATTGGGGGTATACTACCTGTAATTACAGAAACATTCCCCATTATTCCAATTCTTGGAAACTGGTTAGTTAAATTTTCATCAGGACCATTACCATTAACCCATTCATATCCTGTTGGGTTATCATCTGTTTTTATAAGATCAACTTTGACTTGGATATTTTTATTATTACTTGTAAGGGCATCAGCTATAACATTAGAGCCTAAAATTGAAGAAGCCTCTGTTTGAGAAATTGGGATACTTGAAATTTCCTTAACATTACCCTTAAGTTGACCTACAGTATTTGCCTTAACATTATCTGGTAAAATTCGAACTGTCTGTCCAACCTCTAAACTAGCTGCATCTCTAGCCGTAAAATATGCAAGCACAGAAAGAGCATCCGAATTAGCTCTACTAATTTGCATTAAGGTACCATTAACCTCAGTCTTTGAACCAACATTTCTGAATATCTGCAATACTTTCCCATCATATGGTGCTTTTAGGTTTGTTTTACGTTCTTCATTAGTAATTGCTTTATCTAAATTTGTTTTTGCATTTATGACGTTACCTTTCGCAGTAAATGCTTGATTTTGAATTGATAATAAATTTTGCAATGAAGATTGATAAGTCTGTTCCGCACCTCTGAGAACAGATTTGGATATTGCTCCTTTTTGAAAATAAATATTCGCATCATTAAAATAATCTAAATTTAATTCAACTATCTTTTTTTGCTCATCGATAATAGATTTAAATAATTCTGATTCATATTCAATATTGTACAAATTATTAATTTCTTCATAACTTTTTTTTGCACTATCAACATCTTCTTTTAATGATTCGACTTCTAATTTTGCAATTATTTGATCTTTTTTAACTTCCTCACCGTCTGTAACTGAAATTTTTACGTATTTACCAATGATCCCGCTAGGTTCCTTTATCGTTGTAATTTCATAAGGGTTTGTAAGAACACCAGCAGATATTACTCTCTGGGGTATTCTACCAAAAATAGACCAAAGTAATAGTCCCAACGATGAAGCAACGGAAATGTAGATCCAATATTTAATTGGAGTTGAAACAACTTGCAAAGTTTGACGATACCTTAATGGATCAGATTTATCTAATTTTGCACTTAGATTTTTTTGTATATGATTTTTAGGTAATTCTTTAGAATTACCTTTTTTATCATTATTATTTGCCATCAAAATTTATAGCTATATTTAAAAATTAATCAAACAAAAAAATTAAGTCAACATTTTTTTTCAAAATTGTTCTTTTGAGTATCTATGTGTGTGTTTTTACGCATATAAAAATAGACAAGTTTACTTTTTTTTTTAAAAACAATAAATTGTAAATATACAATTTTTTTTTAAATTTGAAAAATTATATAAAAACTTCATCAACATTAATTTACTTTATTTGTAATTTTTTATATTTTACAAATTCAAAAGCTGCAAATCTTATTAGTAAAAATGTAACAAATGAGGAGAAATTTGAGAGTTTAAAAATCCAAGTTGAAGATTTTAGAGATAAATTTAATCTGAAAAATATTAACTCAAAAAATTATTTTTGTTTAGATGATGAATCAAATGGTATTAGCGAATCTCTTACAATTTTAAATTTAGACAAAATTTGTACAAAAGAAAAATTTCCTGCTTACAAAGGGAAGAATGTTATTAGTGATTTTGACGATATCATCGATTTTGTATCCTTATCTCCACAATTTAAATCAAATGATCTAAATTATCTTTCTAGTACTTTTATTCGTAATGCCTCAAAAAAAGATGCTTATTATCCATACTTAAGCATTAGCTCAGGAAGTTTATCCAAAAGTTTTCCTTATACAAAAACCATAAGAAATTACTCACTATATCAGTCTTCCGCGTCTAATGCATCTTCAACAACTAAATCTGATTACTCAACGACTTCCTGGGAAGTTACTCCAAACTTTATAATTCCTTTATTCACTCCGTCTAGTAGAAGTCTATTTGTTTACTATGATTATGCTTCGAAATCTGCTAAAAGAATATATGCTTATCAAAACCAAACTGCATATAAGACTTCTTTAATAAACACCATAAATTTGTGGATTAATTATCAATTATTTAGTATAAATGTTGAGAATTTAGAGCTTACTTTAAAGAACCATAACTTAACATTAGATAAATATAAGCTTGGTTTAATCGGTATTCCAGAATTAGCCACTTCCTTATCCTTGATAAGAAATCAACAGATCAAGTTAAGCCAGAGCCTTAATAGTTACAAAGATTCCCATATTAACTTAGCGAAATCTTTAGGCCTTACCCCAGAGAAACTAAGTATAGATGAAATATTTTTTTCAACTTCCTCTTTACAAAAAATTCTTAGATATGAAGTGCCAAATCTAAAAGTCTTAAAAAGACTTTCGCTTATAAGAAATGACAATGTTTTTTATTATCTAAATGAATATCTCTCAGATCTTGGTTACAAAAACTATTATGCTGGTGCTAATCTGCCAAGTTTATATGGAAAAATTGCTTATACAATATCTAATAGCTATTCAGATTACACAGTAGAATCATCAACTACAGATATATATACTCAGGATTCTGATACTAATAGTACATCTTTTTCTTTAAACTTTTCTTGGAATATTTTTGATTTTGGAAAAAATAAAGATTATGCCGAACAATGGCAAAAAACTGCTGAGGCAAATCTAGAGTTATCTAAACAAGCAGCAATTTCTTCGATATCTTCAATAACTAAAACATTTCAAGATATAAAAAATGAAGAAATACAATTAATCAATTCTTTTCAATCTATGGAAGCTAATAAATTGTCCTTCGAAAAAACTTTCTTAGCTTTTGAGGGTGGATTTTCTGATGCGGAAAGTGTAAACGACAAGCTAAAATCATATGTGAGTTCTTCACAACAATACGTTACATACCTAAGTGAATATTTAATTTCTAAATTAGATATTATGAATGGAATAAAAGATTCTTACTTTAAAAATTTTAAATTTAATAATGAAGAATATGATAAAAAATTGTTGAAAAAATTAGACTTTTAATAATATAGTTTATGACCTTAAAACAACCTTTATTAATAAACTTGAGTCTACCCAAGTGTGGTTCATCATCTATAAATGAATATTGCAAGAATATGAATTCAAAACATGAAGCATGGCATTCTGGGGTTACTGAAATCATTATAAAAGTTTTAAATAATAAATACCCTAAAAATTCATATTTAAAGTATTTAGAATTTCGACAAATATTTCTTGAATTGGAAATTGATTCATCCACATTTCATCACTTTTATGCAGAAGATATTATTAATTTATTTCCTTCATCAACTTATATTTATATTTATAGAGAGCCATATAAGTGGATTTTATCAATGTTAAATATGTGGGCATTTTTTAATGATGTTCATTTTCAAATATTGGAAACTGGTAATAAGAAAGAAAAAAGTGAATCTAAGAATTGGATAAAGTGGTTAAATAGTTACGCTAAAGTTTATAGTAAATATCTAGATTCTTGTAAGGTTAAAGAATTCTCTAATAAAAAAGAAAATTCTGAATTTAAAATTTTAATAAATGATCTTTTAGATTTTTGGATTCTAACATCAAGAAATATAATTTCAATTAAGCAGAATTATAAACAAGTAAATATTTTTAATCTTGATCAGAATAATGAAATTAAATTATTTATTGATAGTTTAATAAATAATGAGGAGAATCAGAGCTTAAAAGAATTTCCAAAATCAAATAGAATGAAGGTTCTAAATAGAGGAGGGAATAAACCTTATTTTAAGGTAAGCCAAATACAAAATTTAATATCTAAGGATAAAATTTATCAAAAAGATAAAACATTAGAAGAATTAAATTTTGCAAGAAACTGAGATTTATTAAAACTACTTATTTTCAGTGATATTTTTGAATAAAGTTATAATATCAATGTTTCTATTAATCAAAAAATAATCCCACTTTTTTTTTAATTCTTTTTTAATTTTTGTAAAGAAAAATTTAAAACTAAGAAACGAACCTAATTTATTATTAAGTTCTAAACAACTTTTAATAAAAGTTTTATATTCATCAATATTTTTTAGTTCCTCTAAATCTTTTAAATCACTAATTTCATTATTTGATATTAAATTATCAAATAATAAATCATTAGTAATTGCGATTCCCAGATCATCTGTTTTATATCTTAAATATCTTGAAAAAATTAATTTATCTCTTATTATCTTTTCTAATTCTTTATGAGACAATCCAAGTTTAGAAGTTAATTGATTTGTTTTTACAATACCCAACGAACTAGACAATTTATGAATCTCTTTTTCTATAAATTCTTTTTCAATTAAAATTTCATTTTGATATTTATCTACAATCAATTTTTTAAATAATGATAAGGCAATATCTTTTTCATTAAAAAATGAATTGATTCTCAAAAAAGAGATGAAGCTTTGAATACCCATTTTTTTTGAATTCAAAGAATTTGAAAAAAGTGATAAATCTAATTCTTTATATGAATTCTTTATACCATTAGTATTTGATGATATTTTTTTCATAAATATTAAATCATTTGAAATCTTATTATTAATTAGACTTTCAATAGATTTTTTAGCATCTTCAGATTTATAATCAACGTAATATCTTTTTAAAAGATTTGGGAAATCTAAGTATTCATTAGAAAACTCATTCAAGGTTATATTATTTATGTATTGCCATGTCCTATTAGAGAAGGCTACTTTTTCAAGTTTATTAATTAAAGAACTTAAGAAAAATTTCATTTTATTATCTATAAACTTTTTTTTATTTAGAAGTATTCTTAAATTTATTAAAGGGATACTTAAATTTTCATATTCCAAATCATCTGTATGTAAGATCCCTACCTCATCATCTCCAGTATGTGGAAACTGATTATAAAAATTAAAAACCTCACCAAAACCAATCATCCCATAACTATTTAATTCTTTTGCTCTAAGCGCACCAAGACTAGCCGCTCCAATAACATTTTTATTTTGATTTATTGCTGATAATATTTCTTTATGAAGCACTGATAACTTGGTATAAAAGTATCCATCAATAATTAATATATGAGAAATATCTTTTTCTTCGGAAATAATTTTCCAAATATCTCCAGCTTGAATAGGCGGTTTAATTATAACCTCCTCCTTTTTATTTAAACTCTTTCTAAATTCAGAAGTAACAGAAGGTCCGACAAATATTAATTTTTTCATAAATTTTTTCTAAGAATTTTCAGAAGATCTAAATATTCCAGTAAACATATTACCTTGCTCTAATTTATTAAGTGAAGGAATTATTACTTTATAAGTGATTATAGGATTTGTATTTATCAAAGGGTCGATTTTAACTGCATATATTTTTGTATTTTTAGCTTTAAGAGAAAATATTATTTTTTCGAAATCAGTACTCTTTGAATCTTCATTATGCATTTGCTTTTTCTGTAATTCCTTCCATGATATTTTTTGAAAATTTGATAAATGATAAGAATCATATATATCTGCAAAACACCAATCATCCCTAGATCCTGAAACTTTCATTAACCATGTTTGAATAGCTTCTATTAAAGAATTTTCTAAGGCATCTTCTAATGTATATCCACATCCCATTCCTGTTAATCCACCTTTCATATCTACATCATAAGAGAGTGTAGAAAATGTATTAATATCAAAATCAGATGCATGATAAATAAGATTAAATTTATTTGTTAATTTAGATATCCAATTTATATATTTCTGAAACTTAGTAGGAAGAGTGTATATATCAACATTAAATTTGGAATTTTTACTAGCAACAGCATCTCTTTCCAAACATTCCATTAAACATGATCTCAAAGCTTGTTCTTTATCAACATGTGAACCAAATCCAGTTGTTCCAGATCTAAAATATCTTAAATAATATTCGCTTGATGTATTGTTTTCATATCTAATCAAATCATTTGGAATGAATACTCTTTTTTCTGGATTATAAAAATCAAATCCTTCTAAGCATTTAATCGATTTAGGATTTAAATGATTTATTATTTGTGAAACAATAGAGCTTTCAATATCTGCAATTGTTACATCAAATATTTTATTTAAATAATTTTCAGCGCTATATCTTTCTATAGCCTCAACAGAACAAGCAATTAAAGCCTTCTCTCTTGTTTTGCCCTTCCCAGAGTCAACTATTAAGTGTCTACTCCCAGGACGTACTGATTGGAATACGTAAACAAGCTGATCTTCATATCCAGTTATTTCTGCAATTCTACTTACGCCTATTTCTTTGCAAATATTCTCCAAAGTGAGTAATAAATTCATTAAATTGAATCTACAAAGTTTACTAAATAATCAAAATTGAGAAAATGAGTTCCTAATGAGCTTTTTGGTCTTAGTGGGATTAATAATTTTTTATTTTGTGCTTTTAGACTTTGTAGTAAAAAAGTCCTCTTAATATCTGATGATTTCGGGTCATAAATTCTGTAAGGTTTATTATCAGAATCTTGAATAAATTCATTATAAGAATTAACTATATCTTTATTTTCTTTTCCTAAACTTTGTAAGAGCGATGCCCCATAATAAAATTGTAAAGTATTTGATTTAGAATACAAATAAAGCAAATTAAAAAGATACCCCACAAACCTTGAGATTTTATCAAGCTTATTACTATTTAGTTTTTGATATCTAAATGCAACTTCACTAGGATTAAATAAAAATCTATTTAATAAGCATAAATTCAATAATAATAATAATTCTGTATTATCATCATATTTATCTTTCGGAATAAGACCTTCTTCTACCTTAAGTAATTTTGGATGTACATAATGATTAACAATTTTAATTATTCTATGGCCTAAATCACTAGATAAAATAAATTTACTTTTAGATTCAAATAGCGATTTTTTAAGAAGATTTAAATTATTTTCAGTATTAAAAAAATCTAGATTTAAATTATTAGTTTTAATATTGTTTTTATTAAAAAATAATATTTTATCAATTAATACATAAAAGTCTTTAAATTTTAAACGTTTGTCAGTTTTAACAAATTTTTGTTTATGACTAATCATATTTATTAAGAGAAAAATATGAGCTTTTATAATATATTTTTCATATTTATAAGGAAATTTTAAAAACATATGACACTGAAAACTAAGATTTATATCTGAAAAGTCTTCAGAATAATTAAAAGTTTTTAAATCAAGAGATACTTGCCTAAAAATATATGGAGTTCTTTCAGTTGAAATTATTTTTTGATTTGGAATCTCTATATCTTGGCTAAGGAAATTTCTTAGATCTAACATCTTAATAGATTCATAGTGTTCACTAATTAAATGATTAAAATTATTAATCTCATATTCCTCTAAAATTTGTTTAACCTTTTTTATTGAAAATTCTTCGAAAAAACCCCTCATTAATTTCTTACTAACTTCTTTAATATCTAATTTATGGATCAAATTCTTCTTCATCAAATCTTTTAAAAAATAAATTATTTCTATTTTGGCAAAAGTTACTGGCTCATAATTTTCATCAGAAGATTTATGAATTAAAGCAACTATTGAATCATCCACAGGTTCATTTTCTTTGATGAAATCATATACCCAGCCAAAGCCAATCATTCCAAAATCATTTAATTCATTTGCTCTTAATGCACCTAAGCTTGAAATTCCAGTAACTTTTATACCTTTCTCCAAAGCTAATAATATTTCTTTATGCCAAGGAGCGGGTATTGATTTGTAATATCCATCAACTAAAAGAATTTCTTTTAAATTTTCATCCTCAATTAATTTTAAAATATCAGACTGCTTACAGGGTGGCTTTACATCCCAACCCTCTAAAAGTTTTTTTTCAAGTTTGTAACCTGATGGACCCAAAAAAATTGTTCTCATATAGCTGCTGGATAATGTTTTGTCTTACTTTGGTAAGTTGATAATTCTTCAAAAAATTCTTTTCTTATTACAGATTCGTATCCAGGATATAAATATCCATGCAAATAAGGTATTACAACTCTTACTGCACACATGTCAAGATCATTTTTAAAAGTAAAACATAATGGATCTGGAATATTATATTTCTCAAAAAATGGTTTCAATTCTTTGTATTCTCTAATGATTAATTCCTTTTTATTATTTTCAAAATCGAGACACCTTTCTCTAAAATTATTTTTTGAAGAAATCTCAATATTTTTTCTAAGTAAATAATCAAATTTATGCATATCTTCTCTAGCTCCTGAAATTTGAATTGTCCTGGCTTGATTGGCCTCAAGTAAAGCTCTCAAAAAAGCAACTTCAGAATTTGAATTAGTACCCCAACCTAAAGTCTCATTACCAAAATTGTCTGAAATAATTGCACTGTATGTAGGAAACTCATCATAAATACTGAGATCATTAACAGTAATGTTCATTCTTTTATTAGTGAAAACACTAATACAATTTTTTATTTCTTGATTTTCTAAAGACTCAAGATTAACCTCTTTACTCTTTTCATTATTCATTAACGCCATTGTAGTTGATGAATGTCTTTCAATAATTTCATAAATAGCTGATAATATTGCTTCATTTTCATTCATTCCAGAAGCAAGTCCATTAGAGGAAAGTTGAATAAAAGATGGCTCACTAATATTAGTCATTCTAGTGAAGTTAAGACTAATCATATCAAAGGGAACAAGATAAATTTCATCAGAAAAAAGATTCCTACAGTAAGACCAATCTATGGGAAGATTTTCATCAAATTGAGTAAGTGTGGTTGGGAAATTTTTAGGATGAATATAGTTTTTGTTGATTTTCTTTATTTCATTTATATTTTTTTTTTCAATACATGGAATAACTTTCTCAGCAGCGTTACACTCAAAACTTTCCATCAATGCTGATATCATTGATTGCGTTCTAGTTATACCTTTTCCTCCACTTTGAGATAAAACTCTAGAGTTGGGTCTGTAAGCAATAGCTACTGGAATATCTATTTCAGAAAATCCCTCAAGATAAGAAACACGAGTAACATCGAATCTACTTTTATTTTTTAAAAGGTACTTAAGAAAATCTTCTTGTTTAATATTAGAGCTTGTAGGTTCTAGTATTGTCCTTGTATCAATTACCATAAAAAAATTCAGCCCCCAGCTACAGCAGTCAATATAATGACCTTGTCTCCGTCTTTTAAGAGAGAATTTTCATTATCTAAGAATCTAATATCTTCATCATTTATGTAAATATTTAAGAATCTCTTTATAGAGTTGGCATCATCTAAAATTTGTTTTTCAAAACCAGGGTAAACAAAATTGATTTCCTTAATCATATCTCTGACATTTAATGCAGTAATATTAATTTCCTTATTACTGTCAGTATATTTTTGCAAACTAGAAGGAATAGAACATTTTATTTTCATAAAAATTATATGCTTATTATTGTTATAGCAATATTGTAGTTTCTATATTGGTTTTAAAGTATTTTGTTATGGTATTTAAAAAATTAAAATGAAATAAACTTACTTAATTAAAGTTTAAATGACTGTTAAAAATGCAAATTCATTCTTAGAAATTTTAATAAAGGATGGCTCTAGCCCTGAATTAATATCTAAGATGGAATTGATTTGAATTCTGATCATTTGACTGAGGCTTTAAAAGCAAGAGGTTCATCTAAAGATGATCTACTTAAAGCAGCCGCTGGTGAAAGTCCAAAAGTGATGGAGGGATGGCCCCAATGTTGTCGCAGCTGTTGATACTGCTATTTAGATAAATATTGTAATTAACTTAACTACTCTTATTATGAAGGCTGGTTATCTTGTTTTAGAATTCATAGGCGATAACTTTAGTCCACAAAGTACTAAAAAATTTATAATTTTATTTATGTAAAATTATTAACCATGGGAAACTACATTATTATATTGATTGGAAGTTATAAACAATAAATGACTGTTAAAAATGCAAATTCATTCTTAGAAATTTTAATAAAGGATGGCCCTAGCCCTGAATTAATGTCTAAGATTGGAACTGATTTTAATTACGATCATATGACTGAGGCTTTAAAAGCAAGAGGTTTAACCAGAGATGATCTACTTAAATCAGCTGCTGGTATTGCCGCCCCAGATGGTTTGACTGGTATTGATTTTCATCCAGCAGCGGGAGCTGCTGCTGGTGCAGCACCAGATGGTTTGACTGGTATTGATTTTGATCCAACAGCGGGAGTTACTGGATACGGATATATGTATAGAATCATAGAATTTAATAAAGAAAACATAAAAAAAATAGATAACACAATTTCGAATATGGATTTACAACTAAAAAAGAGTGTAGTAAATAAACAAGAGTTAACAGGGAGAGATCCTAACCTTAGAATTTCTAAGACAGCTTGGATAAGAGAATCAAATTTTTGCAAATCTTTTTATGATATCGGTCAAAAAATTAACGAGCTTTGTCATTGGAACTTTGATATTAAAGATATTGAATCAATCCAATATGGAATATATAGCGACGGAGGAAAATATGATTGGCATGTAGATCAAGGCTCAACAATACTACTTAAAGGTGGTTCGGTAAGAAAAATTAGCATGACTTTATTCATGAATAATCCTGATGAGTATGAAGGAGGTGAGTTTGATCTGGAATTATTTGACCCAGAGAAAAAACCTAGATATGAAACTTTTAAATTAAAAAAAGGTTCTGCAATTTTTTTTCATTCTAATGTTTGGCATAGAGTTAGACCTGTTAGTTCAGGAGTGAGAAAATCATTAGTAGCTTGGTACTCTGGACCACCCTTCAAATAAAATCATTCTTTTTTGAAAAAATATTTTTTTCTATGCAATAAGAAGAATGTTGAGTGGAAAAGATAAATAAAAATTTTTTACCCTTTAAAGATATTTTTTATAGATACCTTTTACGAACTAAGCTCTTATGAGCGAGGGGTGAGGCAACTCTTTTTTTTTAGACAAATATAAAATATTTTGATTTTGTTGAATAAAATATCTCAAAAAAAAATGACAGTTGAGAATGCACATGCCTACATAGAATCGATACTTAAAAATGGACCTTCTGACGATTTGCATGCACAAATTAACGTAAAATTTAAGTCAGAACACATACATCAAGCTTTAAAAGAAAGAGGAACATCTAAAGATGAATTACTTAAAAAAGCAGCTGGTGGTGCTTCAACAGATGGTTGGACACCAGATCCTAATTATACTGTTGGTGCTGCAACTTGTGCAGCTTAAGTAAATAAAAGGGTTAAAGTCTATTTTTAGTGATGGACAGTCGATCTAAAATAAGGGGCAATTAACTCCTTTTTTTAAACTTATGCTATCTTGGAAAATATATATAAGAGCAAATGACTGTAGAAAACGCCCATGCATTTCTGGACGAATTATTAGATAAAGGTCATTCTCCAGACTTAATGTCAAAAATTGGAACTGATTTTAATTCCGAGCATATGACTGAGGCTTTAGAAGCAAGAGGTACATCTAAAGATGAACTACTAAAAAAAGTAGCTGGTGGTGCTTCAACTACAACTTGGGATGCTTCTGTTCCAATTATTGCTGCCGGAACTGCTGCTGCATAAAGTAAATAAAAGGGTTAAAGTCTATTATTTTAATTATGCTAAGTTATTAGTAATTAGGATAAATTAATTGACAGTAAAAAACGCCCATGCATTTCTGGACGAATTATTAGATAAAGGTCATTCTCCAGACTTAATGTCAAAAATTGGAACTGATTTTAAATCCGAACATATGACTGAGGCTTTAAAAGAAAGAGGAACATCTAAAGATGAATTATTAAAAGCTGCTGCTGGTGGAAGTGCTACCGTAAATTGGGGTTCTGGTGCTTGGGGTGGAGCTAGCGATATGACTAATGCGGGGGCAGCTGCCGCTGGCGCTTAAAGATATTCGAATATTTAAGATAATAATAACTACTATGTGGGTAGAAAAAAAGTTATTTAATTTTTCCCTATAACTATTGTCTTTGATGATAAATTTAATAGATTAAAAATCATAACCTACATTTAAACTGTATGAATGTTCTACTTCAGGTTCACTTAATTCCTGGTAATCATTCTCATATTCGAAAGAAGTATTAAATCCGGAATTTTCGCTTGGTCTAAAGGTTAAAGTGCTGGTAAATTCATTCCCATATTTGGGTTTGCTAGCATAGCTTGTTGTGTAATCATTTTCTAATTCTAATGTAAGTTTTTTATTTAATTGCTTTGAAAAACTAGCTTTGATAGAACGTGCAAAGAATGTCTCACCACAGTCATCTTCAATATCGCAATCATCACCGCCATAGACAAAATTTATTGCAGGACCTGCAGTTATTGAAAAAAAAGTGTCGTCTTTTGTAGAGAAAATTTTTGTGAAGCCAAAAGTTGTTACGTTATTGTACATTCCATAATCTGCATCAGAATTATAATCATATGTATTAGAAAAATGAAACGTTAAATTTTTATTCTGAATCTGTCTGTCTCTTGTAATATCAATTTCTAAAGTTTGAGAATCAAATATATCTCCGCTTTTATATTTATCTTCATTGTTAACCCAATCAAATGAAAGTGTGTTTGTGTATAAACCTTTTTCATAGGTTAAATCTCCACTGAGATCAATGTTTATGGACTTAGAATAATGTTTGTGTGCTTCAACTCCGTCAAACCCTAAATTTATAGAACCGCTTAAACTGGAATTTACGACTTGTGAGTCATTATTATTATCAGTCGTTTTATTAACAGAAGTTTCGTCATCATAACTTAAACTTTTAATCTTTGATGCTCCAATACTTAACTCTCCTAATTGAGGGTGGTCTAATACCTTCGTGGCAGATGAACTTTTGGCATCTATTAAAGTCCCATTCAAAACATCCCCATTATCAAGAGTAATAGTAACTTCTTTATCAAGATCATCAGTTGCAGAAACTTTTAAAGGTAAAAAAATTAAAAATAAAATTACTTTATGAATTATATATTTAAACATTAATTAAAAATGAAATTGAAGAATTGTTAAATGATTTTTGATTTTTTTAAATATTTTCTTTCAAACATTATTTATATTAACAGTTTTATAACTTGGATACATTTAAAAGTATATGGAAGTAAAAGTCCCCTTAATACAGAGAATTAGTGAACTTAATAACCTTTTGAAGAAGAAGGATATCGTATTTTGTATTTATCCTTTTTCTTTATTAATTAAAGAGTTTATAAAATCAAAAATGGAAGGAGAGGATTTTCAAAGAATATTTACTTCTTCAATAGAAGGAACAATTAATTATTTAGCATCAAACAATAAAAAAGAATATTATATTTTTATTTCTGAAAATCTAATGGATGGAAAAGGTACTAAACTCTTGATGGGCATAAAGAAATTAAAAAAAAAACATAAGTGCTTAATATTACTTGATGGTAAAGATGAAAATAATTTAAATGTTGCACTGCAATTAAAAGCAAATGCAATAGTTCATGAACAAAGTTTGGAAAATAGAAATGGTGCACTCGTTAATGCTATAAAAAAATTAAATATAAATGAAAGTTTTATAGATCCAAAATTTAAGGAAATTATTTTAGAAAAGAAAATAAATATCAAGTCTGCTCTTACTAAAAGACATATTGAAATTATTCAATTAGTTAAAGAAGGATTAACAAATCAAGAAATTGCATCAAGACTCATGATATCTCCTAATACAGTTAGAGATCATTTGAAGGAAATAATGAGGAGATTGAATGTAAAGTCAAGAACAGGAGTAGTCAATATATCTTTAAGACTCGGAATTATATAAAAATCCTATATTTGTAGGATAGAAAATTTTAAAGAAATATAAGTTAATAGAAATGTACAAAAAATTTTATTAAAATGAAGTATTTTTTATTAGGAATAGCTAGTGCTGGAGCTCTATTATCTTTGCCATCTGCCAACGCAATGACTCAAGAAAATGGTGAGATTAAGACAAAAGATTTTGATAAGGTTGTAGAGAGTCGTCTATTAAACTTATCTCAAAAAAGAAGCTGTATAGAAGATGCAAAAGATTTAGATCAATTAAAATCTTGCAGAAAGAAATCTTCAACATACAAGAACAAAGACTTAAAAAAAATTGTTAAAAAAAAGATAAGGAAAATTGATAAGTTAGCTTCTTGTTTGGAAAAAGCGTCAGATTTTAAGGATTTAAAATCTTGCAATAAAGTTAAAAAGATAAGAGCATAATTAAGAAAACAAATTCCTCACAACATTACTTGAAGGGATAAAAAATCCCTTCATTTTTTTCTTTTTTTGCTAAAGATATATTTTAAAAAGCACCCTTTTGAATGTTCATATGTATTATTAACTTTGCTATGAGGTTTCTCTGTTCCAGCAAATGCTGGTTATAAAAATGAATGTGGAAATACTCCAAATGGTTTGAATGCAAAAAGATATAGTAAATACATCTTTAATGGATGAGCTGGTCAAATAAAAGACGTTTTCTTATGAAGGAAAAAATACTTCCAATACTGTATGGTGCTTATTGATTTGCAACGATAAAAATGCTCAAAGTGACTGGAATTTAAAATATGTTAGCTGTATTGAAGAAAATGATATATACAATAATTAAGCTACTATTTCTAAAGATACTTAATGTCAAGATAATGGATTTAAATAATAAAAGGTTTTATTTGAAATTTAAAAAAAAGGACATACAGCTTGTTTTTTATCCTTGCAATATTTAAATATATGGGATTAATAAAAATGGTTAAGCTTGAAAAATAAAAATTGTAATAAAAGTTTTTTACATATAGATTAAGTATATATTTCTTTAAACCATGAAAAAACTGTTGTTTTTATTCCCATTTGTATTAGGAATTTCAATACCCACATATGCAGCTAATGATCTTAATAATAAAGGTTTAAAAGACTCTGCTTGTACTAAAGCTGATTTACTTGCTCATAATGTAGCAAATACATCTTGCCCATCTTGTTTCAAATCAGAATGTATTAAAACATTTGGCATTGAGACATGTAGTTGTGTTCCTGTTACTAATCCAGATAAATACCCCGATTGTTTTCCTAACTAGTATAAAAGCCTCTGTTTATATTCCTGAGTTAGATTAAAATTAAACATAAATAATCAATAATCATAGAATTTTTATTTTGCACTTATTTGAAAATATAAAAAAAGGGGTAATTAGCTCCTTTTTTTTCTTGCTATATTTGTACAAGTGTTTTAAGAATATGAAATTACTTAAGTTAATTCCAGCATTAGCTATGGCTTTAACTGCAATAGCTTTTCATACTGCTGTGAATAGTGGGCATTTAAAAGGTCCGAAAGAGCTTATAGTTACTTCAGAAAGTACAAAAGAATCTATCGCACTTGCAAAGTATCTTAAAGCTAATGGTGTAGTGAAATATTCCGCTTATTGGTGTCCAAATTGTCTTGATCAAAGTGAACTTTTTGGAAGAAAGGCTTATAAAGAACTTAATGTGGTTGAATGTTCTAGAGATGGTAAAAACAGCCAAACACAACTATGCATTGATAAAAAGATACAAGGATTTCCATCATGGGAAATTAATGGAAATATTATTATTGGAGTACAAACACTAGAGAAATTATCTGAATTAACTGGATATGAAAACTGAGAAAATAAATAATTAAATCTAATATTTACCTTGTTTACGGTTGATCTTAAATAAGGAGCAATAGCATCTTGTTTTAATCTTGCGATATATATTATTTAAATAATTAAATTACTTAAACTTATTCCTCCAGCGGCAATCTCTTTATGTGTATTCATGACATTAGAAGTCAAAGCTGATATATTTCTTGACTTTCCAAGTGAATGGTCACACCTTGGTAAAGGTTGCTGTTATTTGGGAACTGGTTCACAGTGTGAGAATTTCACATAGTTTAAAACTCAAAAAGATAGCAAGATAGAAGTATACGGTGTATGGGATGTCAAAGGTAGCTAATGGAAATTAAAGGATGTAACTATTAAAAGTGGCTAATCAAGAAATGAACAATAAATTTGCGGTTAATTCTTGCCAACCTGAATGATTTTATTATTGAAACGCTTAGTACTTAATTCGTTAATATAATTAAAATTTTTTTAATTTTTATCTCTCTTAATCCAATTTCTGGAATTTATATTGCTTATTATTTAGAGAAGATATCTTTATTTATATTTAGAACTGTAAGTGATGAAGACATAAATGAAAATTACGAAAAAAGAGATAAAGAGCAAACTGTTGAACTTGAGGCTAGAGAAATTGTAAATTTAATAAAATCATTTGAGGGTGCATCTACTCTATTACCAAAACACCTTACTGTTCATCTGTTAATCCAATTAAATTTGGTTTGACTTTAAAATCTATTATTGAACGAAATCATAAGAACTTACCGCTCATTTTAGAAACTAAATATGTAATGCTTATAGATTAAAGGATCCTAGAAGATCAAAACTAATAAGATTCCGCAGATTAAACCAAACATAAAAACAAACCATTGCATTTTGTAATTGCTTAAACCAAGATATTTCTGAATAGATTCTGAGACTTTTTTATCAAGTTTAATTAGTCCCAATTTATTTATTCATAATTAATCACTATTAAAACTCTTATTAAAGTTAAGTCAAGAATATTTTTCTATAAAAAAAGAACTGTTTCAACCTTCAAGAAAAAATTAAAAACATATTTTTATTTTGATTTTAAATTACGTCTCTGCCACATAATTTTAAATAGTATATTCTTTGTAAAGATAGAAGGATTAATCGCGGATGGACAATAGTGTTGTTTTAGATTTAGATTTCTTCTCAAAAGGAATTGGTGTTATCTATGGAACATTATTTATAGTTCTTATTTATTTATTGTTCTCTATAATTGAATATTTTATAAGAAAGAAGAAAAAGTTTAGAATAAAAAAATTAAAAAGGCCTTTGGTATTTGGATTAGCAGGTAGTATTTATTCTTCTTTTTTGCTTGATTTATTTAAATCATCCACAAATTATAAATTACCTTTACGAAGTGATTTATGGCCGTATATTATTCTTCAGATAGGAATAGCACTTTTCTTATGTAGATGCTCTACTTTTGTCTTCATTAAAACAGACTATATTAAAAGATTCTTAAAAAGAAAAACAAAAGGTAATTTAGAAGAATTAAAAGATTACAGCGAATTTCTTAATAGACTAGTTTGTTTTCTAATAATATCAGTTACGTTAATTGTTACTGGTATCATTTTTGGAATAAAAACTTCATCTTTATCAGCTCTCTTTGGTGGTTTAGCAATAGGATTAAGTCTAGCCACTAAAACATTCCTTCAAAATATATTAGGGGGATTAGTTTTGGTCATAACTAGACCTTTTATTATAGAAGACTTTATCGAGACTTCAAGTTTCAAAGGGATAGTTGAATATATTGGTATTTTTTATACCAAAATAAGAACTTTGGAGAATATACCAGTTTTTATTCCGAATTCTGAAATGATAAATAAAAATATAAATCAATTAACTCAAAGGACAGAGAGAAGGATCAAAGCAGATGTTACCTTGAGATATGAAGATCTTGATAAAGTCAAAAATATTATAAAAAGTATTAAAGAATATTTAACAAGTAATTCTGGAATAGATCAAAACCAAACTATTTACGTTAAATTTTATAAATGGGACTCTTCGTCGATAAATATCCTAGTTAAATGTTATACCAACACAAGTGATTATGAAGAATTTTTGGATATTCAAGAAGAAGTTTTTTTAAAAATTTCTAAAATTGTATTGGAAGAAGGTGGAGATTTTGCCTTTAATTCAACAACTATTTATCTTCCTCCTAATTCTAAAAAGGATACATTTGAGGATATAATTAAAAATGAAAAAAGTTAAATATGAATTCCCTGTACCTTTTTTACCTTAAGTAAAAAAAGTTTATTAATATCTTGATAGTAATACCTCCAAAATTACTTGAACCGGATTTAATTTGACAGTCGTCATAAAAAAAGGGCTAGACATTATCTTTTTTAATTCCAATAATACTATTCAAATTATTTATTTTTTTTTAAAATATGAATTAAGTTTTAGTTACTTTTATTTTAATTTTTGAATTAATAAGAAAATTCTAAAAATTTTCTTGTATCTTGTTTGTAGAAAATAAAAATTATTTTTAAATTAAAACCACAATAATTATTGAATAATGCCAATCGAAACTACTGTTTTTACTTTTAAACTCTCCATAAGTTATGAAGAATGGGTAAAAAATTGCAATAGTCCAGAAGTCGTCGAATTTCACAAAAAATCTGGGCTTAATCCAATATACAGAGGCAAAAGTCTAACAAATCCTGATGAAGCTATTGTTATACATCAATGCGAGGAGGGAGTCGCAGTTAAAGTTTTTAAAGATCCTAAGGCTAGAGCAAAAATTGAAGAAAATGGTAGAATCTGTAGCTCGACAAAAACTACTAGATGGGTAGAAAAATAGTTATCCATTATTACACTTGAACTTTAAAACTTCTTCGCCAGCAACAACAATAGTAAGTAATAGACAATCAACCTAACATAGATAGATAAAACCCTCTTTTTTGATGAAAAAATTTTTATTTTTAGGATTAACATTGTCTCTTCTATCATCATGCAGTAACGATGAAGATTTTATAACTACTAATCAAGATTCTCTTTTTTCTTTAACTTCAGAAAATGCTTTAAAAATTTGCG